>QWCH01000173.1_pt1 | contig 112537 bp, 120 predicted proteins | sample 1972671 | NCBI WGS metagenome assembly QWCH01 (sample SAMN09866713, study PRJNA288562) | Human gut metagenome isolate term3_stool, whole genome shotgun sequencing... | isolation source: gut | host: Homo sapiens | place: USA: California
GCGCCGCGGCGTCGACCGCCGGCATGCGCCCGCCGCGGCGTGACATGGCCGAGATCATGTGAGAAATAGAAAAGAGAGGATAGCGCGTATGGATCGCCGGAAGATCGTAGAGAAGCTGGAACAGGCTGAGCAGGAGAATCTGAATACCAAGCCGAAGCGGGCGGTGGTTGCCGTCTACTGGATCCTGCGTCTGATCGTCATCGGCGTCATGGTCATGACGATCATTCATAAAAACTATGAGAGCACGTTCGTATGCGTTCTGGTGCTGATTCTGTTCATGCTGCCGCGATTCGTGGAACGCAACTTCCGCATCGAGCTGCCGAGCACGCTGGAGATCATCATCCTTGTGTTCATTTTCGCCGCGGAGATCCTCGGCGAGCTCAAGAGCTATTTCATCACCTACCCGCATTGGGACTCCATGCTGCACACGACGACGGGCTTTATCAGCGCGGCGTTCGGCTTTGCGCTTGTCGACCTGCTCAACCGCAACAAGCCGCAGCATTTCAAGCTCTCGCCGGTGTTTCTGGCGCTGGTGGCGTTCTGCTTTTCCATGACGGTCGGCGTGCTGTGGGAGTTTTTTGAGTTCTCGATGGACTACCTGTTCCACATGGATATGCAAAAGGATACGATCATCCACGCCTTTGCCTCCGTGACGCTCGACCCGACCAACAGCAACATCCCAATCTATATCGACAACATCACGGACGTGGCTGTGAACGGCAAGTCGCTTGGTCTCGGCGGTTATCTGGATGTCGGTCTGTATGACACGATGCAGGATCTGTTTGTCAACTTTGTCGGTGCGCTTACGTTCAGCATCATCGGCTACTTCAGCGCCAAGTCCGGCAAGAATAAGATCGCCAAGCAGTTTGTGCCGGTGGTCCTGCCGGAGGAGACTGCGGATGCAGCGCCGGAAGAGACGCCCGAAGCAACGGAATAACGCCCAATACGAAAAGATCCCCGCCGGATGCAGCGCATCCGGCGGGGATCTCGGTTTTCTCAGAAGCGGAACTCAAAGTCAAGGTCGTAAATGCTCACCGTGTCGCCCTCCTCGATGCCCATGGCCTCGAGCCGGTCAAACAGACCGGATTGGCGCAGCACGCGGTCAAAGTACATCCGCGACTCGTAGTCGCCGAAGTTGATCGAGCCCATGAGCCGCTGCAGCCACGGACCCTCCACGACCCAGAGATCGTCGAAGTGGCGGATCTGCAGCTCGTCGCTCGTGCCGACTTCCGGCTCTGGCGGGACGTAGTCGGCCTCATACGGCTGCATCGGCGGGATCTCGGCAAGCTTTGCGGCGCACGCCTGCATGAGCTCACGCGTGCCGGTGTGGGCGGCGGCGCTCATCTCGAAGAAATCATAGCCCTGCGCCTCGACGTGTGCGCGCAGGCGGTCGATGTTCGTGCGGTCGTCGCCGAGCAGGTCGCACTTGTTGGCGGCGACGATCTGCATCCGTGAGCCGAGCACGTCGCTGTAGGCGCGCAGCTCGGCGTTGATGGCCTCAAAGTCCTCGACCGGGTCGCGTCCCTCGCTGCCGGACACATCCACCAGATGCACCAGCAGACGGCAGCGGTCGATGTGGCGCAGGAAGTCGTGACCGAGTCCCGCGCCGTCGCTCGCACCCTCGATGATGCCCGGGATGTCCGCCATGACGAAGGATGTGCCCTCCGTCACGTACACGACGCCGAGGTTGGGGAAGAGCGTCGTGAAGTGGTAGTTTGCGATCTTCGGGTGCGCCTTGGACACGACCGACAGCAGCGTGCTCTTGCCCACGTTCGGGAAGCCGACGAGGCCCACATCCGCCAGCAGCTTCAGCTCGAGCAGGATCGTGTGGCTCTCGCCCGGCAGACCGGGCTTGGCAAAGCGCGGCACCTGCCGTGTCGGGGTGGCAAAGTGCTGGTTGCCCCAGCCGCCGCGCCCGCCGCGCGCCGCCACAAACGGCTCGCCCGAGGACATATCGTGCATGATCGCGCCGCTGTCGGCATCGCGCAGCAGCGTGCCGCGCGGAACACGGATGCGCAGACTCTCGCCCACGCGGCCGGAGCAGCGCTTGTTTTGACCGTCGGCGCCGTTGGCGGCCACGTATTTGCGCTTGTAGCGAAAGTCCATGAGCGTGGACATGTTGTCGTCCACCTCGAAGATGATGTCGCCGCCGCGTCCGCCGTCGCCGCCGTCCGGGCCGCCGGCAGCCACGTATTTCTCGCGGTGGAAGGTCACCGCGCCGTTGCCGCCGTCGCCTGCACGCACGGTGATGGTCACTTTATCAACAAATGGCGAAGCCATGGTCATTCCTCACTTTCGTTGCCGGGCAGCCCGGCGGGGATAGAAAAACGGGGCAGGCGCGATGCCCACCCCGTTTGCGATTACTGTGCGATCTCCTCGTAAACAGAGACCTGCTTGCGATCCTTGTCCTTGCGCTCGAACTTCACGACGCCGTCCACGAGGGCGAAGAGCGTGTCGTCCTTACCCTTGCCGACGTTGATGCCGGGGTGGATCTTCGTTCCGCGCTGTCTGACGAGGATGTTGCCGGCCAGAACAAACTGACCGTCGGCTCTCTTGGGGCCAAGGCGCTTCGACTCACTGTCGCGGCCGTTCTTGGTGGAACCCATGCCTTTTTTATGTGCCATTTCGAATTACACCTCCATGTGTCAAAATCAGTTGCGGAAATCAGGCCTCGATCTTCGTGATCTCGACCTTGGTGTAGGGCTGTCTGTGGCCCTGCGTTCTGCGATAGCCTTTTTTCGGCTTCATCTTGTAAACGCGGATCTTCTTGCTCTTGCCGTTTTTGACGACGTTGCCGGACACGACGGCGTTTTCCACCACGGGGGTGCCGAAAACAGCCTTGTCCTCGTCGATGACAGCCAGAACGCGGTCAAACTTCACAGTCTCGCCGGCCTCGACATCCAGCTTCTCGACGAAGATGACGTCGCCCTCGGCCACGCGGTACTGCTTACCGCCGGTAACGATGATAGCGTGCTTCAAACTCGTTGCACCTGCCTCTCTGTAGAGTCTCGCTCTTGTGGGCGGGAGGATGTCTCCGCTTTGTACCCACTCAATGCGGCCTTGACAGTTTACCATTCCACCACATATTTGTCAACGGTTTTCCGGGCGAAAGGCGAACTTTTTTCTGCCCATGCAAAAACCACGGCGCCGGTCAGCGCCGTGGCTTTGAAAACTCGGAAACTCAGCCGCAGATGGCCTTCGTGTCGCGGGCGATGACGAGCTCCTCGTTCGTCGGGATGACGAACACCTTGACCTTGGAGTCGGGGGTGGAGATCATGATGTCCTCGCCGCGCTTGCTGTTGGCGGCTTCGTCGATCTTCACGCCCAGATAGCCGAAGTACTCGGCGATGGCGGCGCGGGAGGACTTGCTGTTCTCGCCGACGCCGGCGGTGAAGATGATGGCGTCCACACCGTTCATGGCCGCGACGTAAGAGCCGACGACCTTGGCGACCCAGTAGTGGAACATATCGAGCGCGAGCTGGGCACGGTCGTTGCCGTCGGCAGCGGCGCTGTCGAGATCGCGGAAGTCGGAGCTGACGCCGGAGACGCCGAGCACGCCGGACTTCTTGTTGAGGATGTTGAGCATCTCGTCGATGCTGATGCCGTACTTATTCATAATGAACTGGATCACGCCGGCATCGAGATCGCCGCAGCGCGTGCCCATCGGCAGACCGACCAGCGGGGTGAAGCCCATGGACGTGTCGACGCACTTGCCGCCGTCGATCGCGCAGATGGAGCTGCCGTTGCCCATGTGGCAGGAGATGAGCTTGAGCTCTTCGATGGGCTTGCCCATGAGCTCGGCGCAGCGGGCGGACACGTAGCGGTGGCTCGTGCCGTGGAAGCCGTAGCGGCGGATGCCGTCGTTCTGGTAGTATTCATAAGGAATGGCGTACATATAGGCCTTGCCGGGCATGGTCTGGTGGAACGCAGTGTCGAACACGGCGACCATCGGCACATCGTCGCCCATGACGGCGCGGCAGGCGTTGATGCCGGTGATGTTGGCGGGGTTGTGCAGCGGCGCAAACGGCGTGCACTCCTCGAGCGCGGCCATGACGGCGTCGTCGATCTTCACGGAGCAGGCGAACTTCTCACCGCCGTGGACGACGCGGTGACCGACAGCGTCGATCTCCTTCATGGAGGTGACCACACCGTACTCGGCGCTGGTCAGCTTGTCGATGACCGCGGCAATGGCCTCGGAGTGGGTGGGCATCGGCAGGTCTTCGTCAAAGACGGGCTTGCCGCCGATGAGCGGGGTGTGCTTCAGGTGACCGTCGATACCGATGCGCTCGCACAGGCCCTTGGCCAGAAGGTGCTCGGTCTCCATGTCGATCAGCTGATATTTCAGCGACGAGCTGCCGGCATTGATGACAAGAATTTTCATACTTAGATTCCTTTCTCGTATTAAATATTGTAATTCCTGCAAAATCAAAGTATTATGATACCAAACACTCTTATTGTAATCATTTCGTAGGAAAACGCAAGTATTTTTCGAAAGAAGGTGCAAAAATGGGCAATGTCATCGGTATTGTGGCCGAATATAACCCGTTTCATAACGGGCATGCGCGGCTCATCGAGCAGACGCGCGCGCAGCTCGGCGCAGTGTGCCCGGTCGTGTGCGTCATGTCGGGCGACTTTGTGCAGCGCGGCAGTCCGGCGGTATATTCCAAGTTTGCGCGCGCGGAGGCAGCTGTGCGCTGCGGGGCGGATCTGGTGCTGGAGCTGCCGCTGCCGTGGTCACTGTCGTCAGCGGAGGGCTTTGCGCGCGGCGCTGTGGGACTGCTGGGCAGTCTCGGCGTCGTGACGCATCTGAGCTTCGGCAGCGAGTGCGGCGAGCTCGATCCGCTGCAGCGGGTGGCGGAGGCGCTGCTCGATCCGCTGCTGGGCGAGGATCTGCGCGCGGAGCTGCGCAGCGGCATTCCCTTTGCGGCGGCGCGCCAGCAGGCGGTCGCGCGGCGCGTGGGCGCGCTCGCAGAGCTGCTGCAGGCGCCGAACAACATCCTTGCTGTGGAGTATCTCAAGGCGATCTTTGACCAGCGGCTCGATCTGCATCCGCTGACGATCCTGCGCACCGGCGCGCAGCACGACCGTCCGGCGGAGGGAAACGTGCGCTCGGCGAGTGAGCTGCGCATGCGCATCGGCGCAGGGGAGGATGTGTCCGCGTTTCTGCCGCGGGCGGCGGCGGAGATTTTTGCCCGGGAAAAGACGCGCGGCCGCGGTCCTGTACTGCCGGAGGCGCTCGAGAGCGCGCTGCTGTCGCGGCTGCGGATGCTGCCGCAGACGGCCTACAATGCGCTGCCCGGTGCGACCGAGGGGCTCGGAAACAGCCTGTACCGCGCCGCGCACGAAGAGCCGACGCTTGACGGTGTGCTCGCGGCGGCAAAGTCCAAGCGCTACGCGCTCGCACGTATCCGGCGTATGACGATGTGCGCGGCACTGGGCGTGACCGCCGGCATGGACGGCGGCACGCCGCCGTATGCGCGGGTGCTGGCCATCGGCGCGCAGGGCAGGGAGCTGCTGCGCGCGATCGACATGCGCGCGTCGGTGCCGGTCATCACAAAGCCTGCCGCCGGGCGCAGTCTGCCGGGCCCGGCAGGGGAGATCTTTGCGCTGACGGCAGATGCGCACGACCTCTATGTGCTCGGCTGTCCGGCGCGGGAGGAACGCCGCTGCGGCGGCGACTGGCGCGCGAGCCCGTTCGTGCTGTAAATGCGGCGATATCCCCATCCGGAAACATTTCAAAAAAATAATATGAATATTTCGTGAAATTGATATTGCATTTTTGCCCAAACGATAGTATAATTCATGCATATTCGTTTCAAGGACAAATGTTCGTCTTGCATGGACATCGCCTGGAAAGAAAAGAATGGAGGAATAACAATGAAGAAAGCGATTGCTTTGCTGCTCGCGCTGGTCATGGTGTTTGCTCTGTGCGCCTGCGGTGGCGGCGGTGACTCGGCCAGCGGCGACAAGGTCGTGAAGATCGGCGTGTTCGAGCCTGCCAGCGGCGACTCCGGCGCCGGTGGCAAGAAGGAAATGCTCGGCATGCAGTATGCCAACCAGGAGACCCCGACCGTTGAGATCGGCGGCGAGACCTACAAGGTCGAGCTCGTCTACTCCGACAACGGTTCCGACTCCGCCAAGGCTGTCTCGGCGGCTTCCAAGCTCGTCAACGAGAAGGTTTCGCTCGTGCTCGGTTCCTACGGCTCCGGCGTGTCCATCGCCGCGTCCGACACGTTCAAGCAGGCCGGCATCCCGGCCATCGGCGTGACGTGCACGAACCCGAACGTCACGGCTGGCAACAGCCACTACTTCCGCATCTGCTTCCTCGACCCGTTCCAGGGCACGGTTCTTGCCAACTATGCTTCTTCCGAGCTCAAGGCCAAGAAGGCCTACTGCCTCGGTGAGAACGGCAATGAGTATGACCAGGGTCTGGTCACCTTCTTCAAGCAGGCGTTTGAGAAGGCCGGCGGCACCGTCGTGACCGACTCCTTCCCGAAGGACAACTCCGACTTCAGCTCCTACCTGAACAAGGCCAAGGATCAGGGCTGCGACGTCATCTTCGCGCCTGTCTCCATCGCCTACTCCACGCAGATCGTCAACCAGGCGGCTTCCCTGAACATCTCGCTGCCGATGCTCGGCTCCGATACGTGGGATGACAACATGGTCCTGCAGGCTGCCAAGGGCAAGGACGTCAAGGTCTTCGTTTCCACCTTCTATGCCGAAGGCGGCAACCAGAAGTTCGATGACGGCATCAAGGCCTACATCAACGGCAATGCCGATGCCAAGACCACTAACGGCGGCGACGATACCGTCTCTGCTGTGACGGCCATGGGCTATGACGTTTACTATGTCGCGCTCGAGGCGCTCAAGGCCGCCGGCTCCACCGATCCGGCCAAGGTCATGGAAGCGCTGCCCGGCGTGACCTATGACGGCGTTTCCGGCCACATCGCCTTTGACGATACCGGCGACGCGATCCGCGACACTGCTTACATCAAGACCATCGACGCCGCTGCCGGCGCGTGGACGTTCGTGACGCAGCAGAAGGCTTCCTGAGCCTCTGATCTCGTCTGAGACTCAAAGAACCCGGGGGGAGCTTCGGCTCCCCCTTTTGGGATTTTGAGCGGCTGCGAAAGCCGCGGAGGCTCCGCGTTTTTCGTGGTGGCTCAAGCTCCGCCTTGCAAACGATAGAGAGAGGGAAACAAATGGAATTTTTTGTCGCTCAAATGTTGTCCGGCATTTCGCTGGGCGGCCAGTATGCGCTCATCGCCATCGGCTACACGATGGTCTACGGCATCCTGCGCCTGATTAACTTCGCACACGGCGACGTGTTCATGTGTGCAGGTCTGATGATGGTGTTCATGTGCGCGTCCCTGCCGGTGTATGTGTCCATTCCGCTCATGCTCGTGCTGACGGTGCTGCTCGGCTTCGTCATCGAGCGCGCGGCCTATAAGCCGCTTCGCAGCGCGCCGCGTATGTCGGTCATGATCTCGGCCATCGGCGTGAGTTACCTGCTGCAGAACGTGGCGCTCTACGCCACCGGCGGCCAGCCGCAGACATATCCGTCGCTGCCGTTCGTGTCCGACACGGTCACGATCCTCGGCGCGACCACGCATGTGGTCACGGTCGTCACGCCCGTGCTCGTGCTCGTGCTCGTGCTGCTGCTGCAGTGGCTCATCAACCACACCAAGATCGGCATGGCCATGCGCGCGGTCGCAAAGGATTTTGAGACCAGCCAGCTCATGGGCATCCAGATCAATAAGGTCATCTCCGTGACGTTTATCATCGGCTCGTTCCTTGCCGCTGTCGGCTCGCTGCTGTACTTCACGAATTACCCGACCGTCATCCCGACCTCCGGCGCCATGCCGGGTCTGAAGGCGTTCGTCGCTGCGGTGTTCGGCGGCATCGGCTCGATCCCCGGCGCCGTGATCGGCGCGTTCATCATCGGCATCTGCGAGACGCTCATCAAGGGCACCAGCATGACGGTGTTCTCCGATGCGTTCACGTTCGCGCTGCTGATCGTTATCCTCGTGGTCAAGCCCACCGGCCTGTTCGGTGAAAAGGCCACGGACAAAGTCTGAGAGGGGGGATCACTGTGCTGAAAGCGAAAGACAAACAAGCGAGCCGCGGCAACTGGATCACCTTCGCCATTGTGCTCGCGCTCACGCTCATAACGATGGTGCTGGAAAACGTCATGTCTCCCGGCTCTCTGCTCTTTACAGTCATCAAAAAGGGTGCGGTGTACTCGCTCGTCGCCGTGTCCATGAACCTGCTCAACGGCTTTACCGGCCTGTTCTCGCTCGGTCAGGCGGGCTTCATGCTGCTCGGCGCGTATGCCTACGCGATCTTCATGATCCCGGATGCCGCGCGCGAGGGCGTGTATTACCTCTTCGGCGGGTCGAGCGTCCACTTCTCGTTTCAGGAGATGTTCCAGCACCTGTTCGGCACCAGCGGCTTCGGCGGCGGCGTGAGCCTGGTGCTCGGCGTACTGGTCGCCATCATCTTTGCGGGTCTGGTCGCGGCGCTCTTTGCGTATCTGATCGGTCTGCCGGTGCTGCGCCTCAAGAGCGACTATCTGGCCATCGCCACGCTCGGCTTTGCCGAGATCCTGCGCGCCATCTTCCAGTGGCAGGCGCTCGGCAAGGTCACCAACGGCGCGAATATCCTCAAGGGCTATCCGACGTTTGCCGACTTCAACATCACGAACGCTTCCGGCAAGGTGCTCTTCCGCCTGAGCGCGGTCATGCCGATCCTGCTTGCCGGCGGGTGCATCTTCATCATCGTCCTGCTCATCAACTCCTCCTACGGCCGCGCGTTCAAGGCCATCCGCGACGATGAGATCGCGGCGGAGGCCATGGGTGTGAACCTCGAAAAGCACAAGAGCCTGTCCTTTGTCATCAGCTCGTTTTTCGCGGGCGTGTCCGGCGCGCTCTTTGCGATGTTCGCAACGACCGTGCAGGCCAAGGTTTTTACCTCGGCCATGACCTATGAGATCCTGCTCATCGTCGTCATCGGCGGTATCGGCTCGGTCTCCGGCAGCTGCATCGCCTCCTTCCTGTACATCGCCTGCTCCGAGTGGTGGCTGCGCTTCCTGGACAACGAGGCGTATATCGGCGCGTTTAAGGTGCCGCTGCTGCGCAACGGCTTCCGCATGGTCGTGTTCTCGGTCATCATCATGATCGTTGTGCTCTTCTTCCGCAAGGGCATCATGGGCGAGCGCGAGCTGCCGGATCTGTTTGGCAAGCGCCCAAAAGAGGCAAAAAAGAATGTAGTTGAGGAGGGCAAAGCAGATGCGTAAGGACATCCTCAGCGTGGAGAATATCACGATGCAGTTCGGCGGCGTCGTCGCCGTCAACAACCTCTCGCTGCACATTCCCGAGGGGCAGATCGTGGCGCTCATCGGCCCGAACGGCGCCGGAAAGACCACGGCCTTCAACTGCATCACCGGCGTGTATGAGCCGACCAACGGCCTTGTCAAATTCCTTGACGAGCCAATGGTCCGCAACCATCCGACCGGCAAGATGAAAAAGCTCTATAAGGGCGAAAACCCGCTGCTCTACACAAGCCAATACGATCCCGGCGACGAGACGAAAGAGCAGATGCTCCTGCGCGACCCGCTGGCACGCACGGGCAAGATCCTCTCGCCGACGCCGGATAAGATCACGCAGCTCGGCATCGCGCGCACGTTCCAGAACATCCGCCTGTGGAAGAGCATGACGGTGTTTGAAAACGTGCTCGTGGCAAAGCACATGCGCGCCAGGCAGAACGTTTTTTCCGCGACCTTCCGCGGCAACGCCAAGGAAGAAAAGCGTATGCGCGACGAGACCATGGCGCTGCTCGCGGAGCAGGGACTGGAAAAGTATAAAGACGACATTGCCACGAGCCTTCCCTACGGTATCCAGCGCCGGCTCGAGATCGCCCGCGCGCTGGCGACCGATCCGAAGCTGCTGCTGCTCGACGAGCCGGCGGCCGGCATGAACCCGCAGGAGACGCTCGAGCTCGCGGCGTTCATCCACGAGCTGCGCGACAAGTACGACCTGACGATCTTCCTGATCGAGCACCACATGGATCTGGTCATGCGCATCTCCGATTATATCTACGTCATCGACTTCGGCAGCGAGATCGCGCAGGGTGTCCCGCAGGAGATCCAGAACAATCAGCACGTGATCGATGCCTATCTGGGGGTTGTGGAAGATGAGTGAACCGATTCTGAAAATTGAAGACCTGCAGGTCAATTACGGCGGCATCGAGGCCGTCAAGGGCATCTCGTTCGAAGTGCAGGAGGGGCAGATTGTCACGCTCATCGGCTCCAACGGCGCCGGCAAGAGCTCCACGCTGCGCACGATCTCCGGCCTCGTCAAGCCGAGCGGCGGCAAGATCCTGTTTGCAGGTGAGGATATCACCGGCAAAGATCCGACGCAGATCGTGACGCAGGGCGTCACGCTTGTGCCGGAGGGACGGCGCATCTTCCCCGACATGACCGTGCTGGAAAACCTCAAGATCGGCGCATATCTGCGCAAGGACGATCTGTCGGAGGATCTCGAGTGGGTGTACAGCCTGTTCCCGCGCCTGAAAGAGCGCAGCTGGCAGGCCGGCGGCACGCTCTCCGGCGGTGAGCAGCAGATGCTCGCAGTCGGCCGTGCGCTTATGAGCCGTCCGAAGCTGCTGATGATGGACGAGCCGTCGCTCGGTCTCGCGCCGCTGGTCGTGCGTGACATCTTCTCCATCATTCAGGAGATCAACAAGCAGGGCGTGACGATCCTGCTCATCGAGCAGAACGCGAACATGGCGCTCAAGATCGCCGACGTCGGCTACGTGCTCGAGACCGGACGCATCACGCTGACAGGCAGCGGCAAGGAGCTGCTGAGCAACGACGCGGTGCGTGCGGCGTACCTCGGCGCATAAACGGATACAAAAACCGAACGGGAGACCGCCAGCGGCGGTCTTCCGCTTTTTCGGAACATTTCTTGACCGTGCGCGTCGAATCCTGTACAATACCGTAGAAACCATCGAAGGATCGAGAGGTGTACTATGAAAAAAATTCTTTCCGGAATTCTGGTGCTGTGCCTGTCGCTTGCGCTGCTGAGCGCATGTGACCGCGGCGGGCAGCCCGACAAGACGGTGACGGCCGGCGGCCTGACCTTTGCCAAAAGCTACAGTGAGGTCTATTCTGCGCTTACCGACGCGCAAAAGGCGATCGCCGAGCGCAACACGCTGCTCAACACCGGTGCAGATTCATCTGAGCCCAACGGCGCAGGCGCCGCCGGCGAGGGCTCGGAGGGCACGTTCTACTCCGGCACGAACGTGCAGGTCGAGGGCGTGGACGAGGGTGACATCGTCAAGACGGACGGCAAGTATATTTACATTCTGCGCGGCAGCGAGATGGTCGTCATGCAGGCCGACGGCAAGGATGTTACGGACGTGTCCAACGTCTTTGTCGGTCAGGACTGGGAGCAGACGACGACGGAGGACGGCCTGGCGCACACGCAGGAAAAACTGCCGACGGAGCTGTATCTGTCAGGCAGCCGTGCAGTTGTTGTCTCGGCCTATTCCGATTGGACGGCCACGGGCGGCACGGATGACAAGGCGACCGGCTTCGGCCAGGATTACGTCGCAGTCGATATCTACGACGTGACCGACCCGACCGCGCCGGCGCTTGTCAAGTCGTTCGGGCAGGACGGCTACAAGATCGCCTCGCGCATGATCGACGGCGTGCTCTACCTGTGCTCGTCGTATTACCCCGCGAACCCCGAAAAGGGCGATGAGACAACGTTTGCCCCCCGGCTGTACGATGGAGACGCGGCGACGGTTGTGCCCTGCGGCAGCATCGGCCTCATGCCGGACGGCAATTCGATGACCTATGCGGTCGCGGCGTCGTATGACATCGCCTCCGGCGAGCGGCTGTCGAGCCAGTCTGTGCTCGGCGGCGGCGACAATGTGTATATGAACAAGGATAATCTCTACCTGTGTGCGAGCATCTACGATGACGGTGCGGGCAAGACCTATAAGGACGGCAGCTATACCGTCACAGACTATACCTCAAGTGTGAACACGGTCGTCAACCGCTTCGCGATCGCGGACGGCAAGCTCACCTTTGCCGCCAACGGCGCGGTGCCCGGTGCGCTCAATAATCAGTTCTCGCTCGACGAGCGTGATGGCTATCTGCGTATGGCCACGACCGAGCAGACCTATTCTTACAGTGTCTACCGAGACGAGAAGCATGACTTTGAAAACACGAAGGCGGACGAAGACGGCATGCAGACGCGCAACGATGTCTATGTGCTCGATGCCTCGCTCAAGACCGTCGGCAGCGTGACCGGCCTTGCGGAAGGAGAGCAGGTGTTCTCTGCGCGCTTTGACGGCGATTACGGCTATCTGTGCACTTACCGCCAGACCGACCCGGTCTTTGCGGTCGATCTGACCGAGCCGACGAATCCGAAGGTCGTCGGTGAGCTCAAGCTCAGCGGCTACTCGGACTATCTGCACGTCTGGTCGGACGGGCTGCTGTTCGGTCTCGGCATGGAGACGCAGTCGATCGGCGCGAACACGACCGTGGACGGTATGAAGCTCGTCATGATCGATACGTCCGATCCCGCGAAGCTGCACGATCTGCACACGCAGGCCATTGACGCAGACTACAGCGAGGCGCTGAACAACCACAAGGCCATTCTGGTCGACAGCGGCAAGGACATCATCGCCTTCCCGGCGGAAAACAGCTATCTCGTCTATGGCTATTCGGCGGATGACGGCTTCACGCTGCGCAAGGAGATCTCCGTCTCGCAGTGGGACGGGAATAACCGCGGCCTCTATATCGGCGACTACTTCTATGTCGTCGGTTCGGATCAGATCAACGTGCTCGACCTGAATACGCTCGAGAATGTGGCGCAGGCGATCATCCCGCGCGGATGAAGAAATTTTCGGCTTATACTTGCGGGCGGTGCGCTTCGGCGCGCCGCCTGCTTCCGTTTCCCTAAAAGCCTCGCAGAGTTTCGCCGCCGGGCGGCGAAAGAAAATTCGATCATTTTCTCCGGCGACATGTGCGTCGGAGAAAATACTTTTCAGGCTGCAAGTGTGGAATTTGTGCGCCACTGGCACACAAATTATGCGCGCAGCAGACTGCAGACCTTTTGTCGGAAAACCACTTGGGTTTTTCGACAGGCAACAGGCGGTGCGCTTCGGCGCACCGCCTGTTTACATTTTTGTGCCGCTGTGGTAAACTGATATATTGAGCGAATATCGCAACGAGGGAGGCGGCACTGTGCTCGAAAAGCTGCGACAAATTGAAAACCGGTATAGTGAGCTCGAGAGCAAGCTGGCTGACCCCGCGTATTATTCCGATCCAGCGGTGTTTACCGGACTCTGCCGCGAGCAGCGCGAGCTGCAGCCGGTCGTGGAGGCATACCGGGCGTATACGGCCTGTCAGGCGCAGATCGCGCAGGCGGAGGCGCTGCTCGGCGATCCCGAGCTGCACGAGATCGCGCGCGAAGAGCTCGAGAGCGGCAAGACCCGCCGCGCGGAGCTCGAGCAGACGCTGCGCGTGCTGCTGCTGCCGCGCGACCCGAACGATGACCGCAATGTCATTCTGGAGCTGCGCACCGGTGTCGGCGGGGAAGAATCGGCGCTCTTTGCGCATAGTCTCTATCGGATGTACACCATGTACGCCGACGCGCACGGCTGGAAGACCGAGCTTGCAAACCTCAACGAGACGGAGCTCGGCGGCGTGCGCGAGGCGAGCCTGCTCATCAGCGGGCAGGGGGCATATTCGCGCCTGAAGTTTGAAAGCGGGGTGCACCGCGTCCAGCGCGTACCGGAGACGGAGACCGGCGGACGCATCCACACCAGCACCGCCACCGTGGCCGTGCTGCCGGAGATGGACGCCGTCGAGGTGCACATCGACCCGAAGGACCTGCAGATCGACACCTACCGCAGCTCCGGCGCGGGCGGTCAGCACGTCAACAAGACCGAGAGCGCCATCCGCATCACGCACCTGCCGACGGGCACGGTCGTCGAGTGTCAGGATGAGCGAAGCCAGTATAAGAATAAGGATCGCGCGATGAAGATCCTCGCCTCGCGCCTGTATGCCGCCGAGAGCGCCCGGCAGAGCGCCGAACGCTCGGCCGAGCGGCGCAGTCAGGTCGGAACGGGGATGCGCAACGAGCGCATTCGTACCTATAACTTCCCGCAGGGGCGGGTGACGGATCACCGCATCGGCCTGACGCTCTATAAGCTCAATCAGGTGCTCGACGGCGATCTGGATGAGATCATCGATGCGCTCACGCTGGCCGATCAGGCCGAGAAACTGCGCGCATCCGTGGAGGAAGCATGAAAACACAACGGATCACAACCGAGATCGCGCAGGCGGCGGATGCCATCCGCGCCGGGCAGCTCGTCGCCGTCCCGACGGAGACGGTCTACGGCCTTGCCGGAAACGGGCTTGACCCCGAAGCCGTCGCGCAGATCTATGAAGTCAAAGGCCGGCCGAGCGTCAAGCCGCTGTCGCTGATGGTGCACGACGCTTCGGCCATGGCGCGCTACTGCGACCCCGTGCCGCAGGCGGCCCATACGCTGGCCGAGGCCTTCTGGCCCGGCCCGCTCACGATCGTGCTGCGCGCCAAAGCCTGCGTGCCCGAGATCGTGCGCGCGGGCGGGCAGACCGTCGGCCTGCGCTGTCCGGATCACCCGGCCACGCTCGCGCTCATTGAGACGGCGCAGCTGCCGCTGGCCGCGCCGTCGGCCAATCCCTCCGGCGCGCCGAGCCCGAAAACGGCGGACGATGTGCTGGCGTATTTTGACGGACAGATCGCAGCCGTCATCGACGGTGGCCCCTGCGGCATCGGGCGGGAGTCCACGCTCGTTGATCTCTCGTGCACGCCGTACCGCATCCTGCGTGCCGCCGCCGTGCCGGACGACGCCGTCTGGGACGCGCTTGTGCGCAAGATGCACATCATCGGCATCACGGGCGGCACGGGCTGCGGCAAGACGACCGCGCTCATGGAGCTGGAGCGGCAGGGCGCGCTCGTCATCGACTGCGACGCAGTGTATCACGAGCTGCTGGCATCGAATGCCGCCATGCTTGCGGAGATCAACGCCCGTTTTCCGGGTACAATAGAAAATGGGGCGCTGCAGCGCAAAAAGCTCGGCGCGGTCGTGTTCGCGGACGCGGCGGCGCTCGGCGATCTCAACGCCATCACGCACCGGTATGTCCGCGCCGAGGTGCAGTCCCGCCTGCGCGCGTGGGCGCGGCAGGGCGGCACGGTCGCAGCGATCGACGCCATCGCGCTCATCGAGAGCGGGCTGGCGCAGCTGTGCACCGTTACCATCGGCGTGACGGCACCGCGCGAGCAGCGCATCGAGCGGCTCATCGCGCGCGAGGGCGTAACGCGCGATTATGCCGAGGCGCGCATCGACGCGCAGAAGCCCAACGAATGGTTTGTCCAGAACTGCAGCCATGTGCTGGATAACGGCGGCACGCTCGCCGAGTTTCAGCGCCGCTGCCATCAACTGATACAGGAGGTGCTCTCATGAGCGAAGATAAGGAACTCAAGCAGTGGAAGGAAAAGCTGTTTTACTGGCCCAAGAACGGGTACGATCAGATCGACGCCGAACAGACCGGTGAGATCTTTGCCTATGCCGAGGGGTATAAGCGCTTTCTCGACGCCGCGCGCACCGAGCGCGAGGCCGTCAAGGAGGCGATCCGCATGGCGGAGGACGCGGGCTTTGTGCCGTATACGTTCGGCATGGAGCTGCAGCCGGGCTCCAAGGTGTATGTGAATAACCGCGGCAAGGCGCTCATGCTGGCCGTGCTCGGCGAGCAGACGCTCGATCACGGCTGTGTGATCGCGGGCGCGCACGTCGATTCCCCGCGCCTCGACCTCAAGCAGACGCCGATGTACGAGGATTCGGAGCTGGCGTATTTCAAGACGCACTATTATGGCGGCATCAAGAAGTACCAGTGGGTCGCGATCCCGCTGGAGCTGCACGGCACGATCGCGCTCAAGGACGGCAGTACGATCGATGTCGCCATCGGCCGCGAGCCTGACGAGCCGCAGTTTGTCATCACCGACCTCCTGCCGCACCTCGGCAAGGATCAGCTGCGCAAGACCATGGAGGAGGGCATCACCGGCGAGGCACTCAACATCGTCATCGGCAGCATGCCGTATGCCGGTGAGGGCGGCGACCGCGTGAAGCTCGCCGTGCTCTCGCTGCTGCATGATGAGTACGGCATCACGGAGGAGGACTTCCTGTCGGCGGAGCTTGCCGCCGTGCCGGCGTTCCCGGCGCGCGACATCGGCTTTGACCGCAGCATGATCGGCGCCTACGGGCAGGATGACCGTGTGTGTGCTTACGCAGAGCTGCGCGCGATCCTTGATCTCGAGGGCGCGCCGGAGCGCACGGCTGTGTGCATTCTCGCCGACAAGGAGGAGACCGGCTCCGACGGCGTGTCCGGCATGCAGTCTCAGGCGTTCGAGGCGTTCATGGCCGACCTCTGCGAGCAGCAGGACGTCGCGCTGCGCCACTGCTTTGCCAAGAGCTTTTGCCTCTCGGCGGATGTGTGCGCGGCCTATGACCCGAGCTTCCCCGAGGTGAGCGCCAAGCGCACCGAGGCCAAGCTCAACTACGGCATGGGCATCTGCAAGTTTACGGGCGCGCGCGGCAAGTCCGGCACGAGTGACGCCTCGGCCGAGCTCGTGGCTTATCTGCGTCGCCTCTTCGCCGACAACGGCGTCGTCTGGCAGCTGTCCGAGATGGGCAAGGTCGATCAGGGCGGCGGCGGCACGATCGCCAAGTTCATGGCCGACCGCAACATTGATACCATCGACGCAGGTGTGCCGGTGCTGAGCATGCACGCACCGTTTGAGCTCGTGTCGAAGTTTGACTGCTGGATGACGTATCGCGGTGTATTGGCCGCTTACTGCGACACGCAGGCGTGATCCGTCCGACCGGGGGGGAAACGGGCGCTGCGTCCGTTTTCCCTTGTGGAATAACGGGGATTGTGCTATCATAAAATGTTGCTATTTGCGCACTGGGAGGTGTATCCATGACCATCTGGAATGCGATTCTGCTCGGTCTGGTGCAGGGTATCGCAGAGTTTCTGCCGATCTCCAGCTCCGGACATCTGTCGATCCTGCAAAATCTGTTTCATATGTCTACCGCAGAGGACGGTCATCTGTTTTTTGACGTACTGCTGCATCTGGGCACACTCGTTTCGATTTGCATCGTCTATTGGCGGGACATCGTGGCCATGGTGCGCGAGACGTTCGCGTTTTTCGGCAATACGCGCCTGCCGGCTGAGCAGCGCCGGAAGCAGTTCCCTGCGGCGCGCATGGTACTTATGATCATCCTTGCGACGCTGCCGTTGTTTCTGATCCTGCCGATCAACGACAAAGTGGAGCAGCTGTATTACCACACGTTTTTCATCGGCCTCATGCTGATCCTCACGGGTTGTCTGCTGTTCGTGGCCGATAAAATGCCAAAGGGCACGCGCACGGAGAAAAATATGCGCGTGCACGACGCGCTCATCATCGGAGCGTGTCAGGCCGTGGCGACGATTCCGGGCCTGTCCCGGTCGGGCACCACGATCGCGGCCGGCATGGCCACGGGGCTGGAGCGCAGCTTTGCGGTGCGCTTCTCGTTTCTGATGTCGCTGCCCGCGGTGCTGGGCGCGAACATCCTGGCCTTGGCCAAAGCGGCCAAGACGGGCATTGATGTCTCGCTCCTGCCGGCATATCTGGTCGGCATGCTTGTGGCGATGGCTTCCGGCATCGTGGCCATCGGCCTTGTCAAGCGCCTGACATCGAAGGGGCACTTCGGCGCGTTCAGCTACTATTGCTGGGGCGCCGGTGCAGTGACGATGCTGCTGTCTCTGATTTTCTGAGAGGACGTTATTACATGGCAACTTCATCATCCAAAAAGAAAACCGGCTCGGCAAAAAAGCCTGCTGCAGCGCCGAAAAAACAGCCGGCAAAAAAGCAGCCTGCTGCAGCGCCCACGCCTGCGCAGACTGCGCCGACGTGGCTGTATGCCATCGTGTGCATTGTGCTGTCGCTGCTCGCGTTTCTTGGCCTGTTTCACGCCGAGGGCGTCATCATCGACGGCTTTGCGGGCTTCCTGTCCGGCATTATGGGCTGGGGCTATTGGGTGTTCCCGTTTGCGATGCTGCTGCTGGCATGGGTCTTTGTGCGCAATCCGGAGCGGCACTTCGGTCTGCGCGTGACGGCGTCGCTGCTGATCGCGCCGCTGTTCGGCACGATCGTGCACCTCATGGTCTGCCGCGTGCCGTTCACGGCGCAGACGTTCGGCGCGATCGTCGGTCAGCTCTATGACGGCGGCAAGGCGCTCACCTCCGGCGGCGTCATCTCCGGCGGCGTTGGCTATCTGCTAAAGGCCGGCATCAGCGTGTACGCGGCGCTGCCGCTGACGATGGCGGCATTCGTGGCCTGCGTGCTCGGCAGTATGGATCTGACGGTCGGCAAGATCGTCACATGGTGGCGCGCGCACCGCGAGGCGCAGTACATCCCGGATGACGGAGACCAGCCGCTCTTTGACGACGAGGACGAGCCTGCCGTGCCGCCGCAGCCCGAGCCGCAGCGCAGGGCGCGCCGCGCCGCGCCGGACAAGCCGGTCGCCAAGAAAAAGCTCATCGACATCCCGGTCGAGGACACGCCGTCCGAGCCGGATGACGAGCCGATCGACCCGATCCCGGTCAAAAAGGCCGCCCGCGGTGCGAAAAAGCCCGCGCCGGCGGAGGCGACGCAGAATGTGCAGCCGCTATCCGTGGAGGAGGCGGCAGACATCTGCGGCGTGGATGTGACGGCCGCGCAGGAGATCCATGATCCGCCGAAGCCGTCGAAAAAGGCGGCCAGCGCCGCCGTTGCGGCAGAGACGGCGGCGATCACCTCCGCGATCGAGCGCGAGAACGCCGACCACTCTGCCTATCAGCTGCCGCCGGTATCATTTCTGCGCGCGGGGAAGAAGGATCAGACCGACGCAACGGAGGAGATCCGCTTCAATCGCGACCGGCTCGATACCGCTCTGAGCAGCTTCGGCGTCAATGCCACGATCCGCGACGTGACGCGCGGCCCCACGGTCACGCGCTACGATCTCGAGCTCGAGGCGGGCGTGAAGCTCAATAAGATCACGAACCTCTCCGGCGACCTTGCGCTCGCGCTCGGCGTGGAGAACGTGCGCATCGCGCCCATCCCGGACAAGATCTCCACCGTCGGCATCGAGGTGCCGAACAAGATCGTCAGCGCGGTCTGCCTGCGCGACATCATTGATTCTCCGGCCTTCCGCAGCGCCAAGTCCAAGCTCTCGTTTGCCGTCGGCAAGGACATCGGCGGCAACTGCATCATCGGCAACATCTCCAAGCTGCCGCATATGCTTATCGCCGGTACGACCGGCTCCGGTAAGTCGGTGTGCATGAACTCGCTCATCCTCAGCCTGCTCTACAAGGCGACGCCGGACGAGGTGCGCCTGATCATGATCGACCCGAAGATGGTCGAGCTCGGCATCTATAACGGCATCCCGCACCTGTTCATCCCCGTCGTGACCGACCCCAAGAAGGCGGCCGGTGCGCTGCAGTGGGCGGTCGTGGAGATGCTCAAGCGCTACCGCCTGTTTTCTGAGGCGCAGGTGCGCGATCTGGCAAGCTACAACGAGCTGCAGAAGAACGAACCCGACGGGCAGACGCTGCCGCAGGTCGTCATCGTCATCGACGAGCTGGCCGACCTCATGCTCTGCGCCGCCAAAGAGGTGGAGGAGAGCATCTGCCGCGTGGCGCAGATGGGTCGCGCTGCGGGTATGCACCTCATCATTGCGACGCAGCGCCCGTCGGCGGACGTGATCACCGGTCTCATGAAGGCAAACATCCCGAGCCGCATCGCCTTTGCGGTCTCATCCTCGCTCGAGAGCCGCATCATTCTCGATACCTCCGGTGCGGAAAAGCTCATCGGCATGGGTGATATGCTCTATGCGCCCATCGGCACGGGCAAGCCGCTGCGTGTGCAGGGCTCGTTCGTGTCGGACGAGGAGCGCGAGGAGGTCGTGCGCTTCATCAAGCAAAACTCCGAGGCGCAGTACAGCGACGATATCATTGCCCAGATCGAGAAATCCGCTGCCGAGGCCGACAAGAAGTCCGGCCCCGCACCCGAGGCGGACAAGTCCGCCAAGAGCGACTATGACGAGCTGCTGCCGCAGGGAGTGGACGTCATTCTCGAGACGAAGCAGGCATCGGTATCCATGCTGCAGCGCCGGTTGAAGCTCGGCTATTCGCGCGCCGCGCGTATGGTCGACCAGATGGAGGAGATGGGCATCGTCGGGCCGTTTGAGGGCTCGAAGCCGCGCAAGATCCTCATCACGAAGGAGCAGTGGCAGGAGATGCAGTATGTGCAGGGCACCGCGCCGAGCGAGGTGCTGCAGGCACAGACGGAATTTGCAGATGTGAACGAAGAGGAACCTGAAGACGATGAATCATGATCTCCACACGGGGCGGCCGGAGCGCCGCCCCGTCGGCACGATAGCCTTTCCCGACGGCACGGACTTTGCCCCGGAAATGACGCCGGCGCAGGTCGGCGCCTACAGCACGCTCGCCCTCGCGCACATCGGCGACGGGGTGTACGAGCTCATGATGCGCACGGCGCTGTGTGCCGCCGGGCTCACCGCCGTGACCGACCTGCACCGCGAGACCGTGCGCCGTGTCAACGCGCCCGCACAGGCGCGTGCAGCGGAGGCGATCCTGCCCCTGCTCACAGAGGCGGAGCACGCTGTTTATAAGCGCGGGCGCAACGCGAAGGTGAACTCTGTGCCGCAGCATGCGGACGTCGCGCAGTATCACGCGGCCACGGGGCTTGAGACGCTCTTTGGCTGGCTGTATCTGCTCGGACGCACGCAGCGGCTGCGCGAGCTGTTCGCCGTGATCACGGAGGTGCTGTAACATGCCAATGGACGCAGTTTTTCTGCATGGCCTGACGCAGGAGCTGACGCAGAGCCTGACCGGCGCGCGCATCGACAAGGTGCAGCAGCCGGAGCGCGACCTGCTGCTGCTGTCCGTGCGCACGCAGGGCGGCAATGCCAAGCTGCTCGTGCACGGCGGTGTGGGCAGCGCGCGGGTGCATTTCACGGCCGGCACGTTTGAAAATCCCGCCGAACCGCCGATGTTCTGTATGCTCCTGCGCAAGCATCTCGTCGGTGCGCGCATCACGGCCGTCTCGCAGCCCGATTTTGAGCGTATGCTCGTGCTCGACCTTGACGGCCGGGACGAACTCGGCACGCCGGTCAAAAAGCAGCTTGTTGTCGAGATGCTCGGCCGCCAGTCGAACGTCATCCTCGTCAGCGGCGACGGGCACATCATCGACTGCATGCGCCGCGTGGATTCCTCCATGAGCGAGACGCGGCAGGTGCAGCCGGGGCTGTTTTACCGTACGCCGCTGCGGCAGGATAAGCCGGTGCTGTTTGATACGACGCCGGAGCAGCGCGCGCAGGTGCTCTCCGCCCCGGTCACGGCGGCGACGGTCGATAAGTGGCTGCTGGGGCTGTTTTCCGGCGTGTCGCCCCTGCTGTGCCGGGAGGTGTGCTTCCGCGCGCTCGGCGATGCCAGCCCGCGTTTGGAGCGGCTGGACGATGCGCAGCGTGCACGCCTGGCGCATGAGCTCGATGCGCTTGTGTTTACCGTCGAGACGAACAATCTTTCCCCGACCATGCTGCTCGACGGCGAACGGCCGAAGGACTTTTCCGCCGTGCCGATCCTGCAGTATCAGGGTGCGCTCTCAAGCCGCGGCTGCGGCTCGTTTTCCGAGCTGCTGGATGCGTTTTATCTCCGCCGCGACAAGGCGGAGGCCATGCGCCGCCGCTCGCAGGAGCTGACGCATCAGGTGCGCACTGTGCGCGACCGCACGGCCAAAAAGCTTGCCATCCAGCAGTCGGATCTGCTGCGCTGTGCCGACCGCGAGGCGCTGCGGCAAAAGGCCGATCTCATCAAGGCGAACCTCTACCGCATCCAAAAGGGCGCGCGCACCGTGACGGTGCAGGACTACTACGCCGAGGGCTGTCCGGACGTGACGATCGAGCTTGATCCGCGCAAGAGCCCGCAGGAAAACGCCGCCGCGCTCTATAAGGCCTACCGTAAGGCCAAGACGGCCGAGCAGCACCTGACCGGCCTGATCGCCGAGTCGAGCCGGAATCTTGCGTACCTCAACAGCGTGCTCGACGAGCTCGCGCGCGCCGAGAGCGAGCGTGATCTCATGGACATCCGTGCCGAGCTGCGCGCGACCGGCTACCTGCGCCAGCCGCGCAATGCCAAAAAGGAAAAGGCAGCGCCGCGCGCGCCGCTCGCCTTCGTGTCGAGCACCGGGTATGAGATTCTCGTCGGCCGCTCCAACACGCAAAACGATGAGCTCACGCACCGCACCGCCCGCCGCACGGACATCTGGCTGCACGTGCAGAAGGTGCACGGCTCGCACGTCATTATCCGCGCGCACGACACGACGCCGGACGATCAGACGATCGCCGAGGCGGCGAGCCTTGCCGTGTACTATTCGCAGGCGCGTGACGGCGGAAAGACGCCCGTGGACTACACCATGGCGCGCTTTGTGCGCAAGCCGTCCGGCGCGCTGCCGGGCATGGTGCTCTATACCGATTATCAGACCTGCATGGCCGAGAGCGATGAGGCGATCGTCGAGCGCCTGCGCGTGCGATAAGGCAGCAAAAAGCTCCCCAGCAGGGGAGCTTTTTGTGTTTCTCCTTAGGTATGCAGCAGCAATTTTGACCGTACTGGCCGGATGGTTGACGGATGCGGAAAACTGCGGTATGCTTTTGGCGGCAATGTGGGTTCAATCCGGCGTTGCTGGAGACTTTGACGAGCTATGGAGGGAGCAATGCGCAGATCATGGAGCTGCCCGCCCGCGAGACCTTATACGATTACGCGGATGTGTATGCGCATCCGTGAGGTACACATATCCTTTTAGGGCAGAAAACGGAGGAATCCTTATGAAAAAACTCATTGCCTATTACTCCCGCGCGGGAGAGAACTATTTTTCCGGGGCGCACCGTACCATTGCCGTCGGCAATACGGAGAAGGCGGCGCGGCTGCTTGCCGAACTCACCGGTGCGGAGCTGTTTCACATCGAGCAGAAGGTGCCATATTCGGACAACTATGATACCTGCGTCGCCGAGGCGCGGCGCGATCTGCGCGCCAACGCCCGTCCGGAGCTGACGGCACTGCCAGAGAGCCTGGACGACTATGATGAAATTTATCTCGGCTATCCGAACTATTGCGGCACCATGCCGATGGCGGTCTACACCTTCCTAGAGCACTATGACTGGCAGGGCAAGACCATCCATCCGTTCTGCACGAACGAGGGCAGCGGCCTGTCGAACACGGAGCAGGATATCCGGCGGGCAGCGAAGGGCGCGCAGGTCGCGCGCGGCCTGTCGCTGCGCGGCAGCGCGGTCGAGGGCGCAAAACCGGAATTGGAGCTGTGGCTGCGCGGATAACACGCGCGTTCTGACAGGCAGAGAGGGAGGAGGCAGCGCATGAGCCGAAATGCAAAAATTCTCATCGATCTGGCCGTACTTGCGGCTGCTTACGGCATCTGGCTGCTGCCGAAGTGGCGGCGGCTGGGGAAAAGACCGCTGCTCGTCTATACGCTCATGTATGGCTGCCTCGCCGGGATTGTGCGCTTTACGCTCATGCCGGTGCTCACGGCGCTGCCGTACTGCTTTGACCATCCGTACATCCCGATGCATATGGCTCCGTTTGAGGATGTCATCCACCGCCACGGGGACTATGTGCGGCAGATCGTGCTCAATGTCGTCCTGTTTCTTCCGTTTGGAGTGCTGCAGCCGCTGTGCGATCGCTGCCGCGGCAGGCGGCCGCGTTTCTGGCGCTGCCTGCTGCTGGCACTGGCGCTCAGCGCCGGCATCGAGCTCGTGCAGCCGCTGCTGCACGTTTTCCGCAGAGCGGATATTACGGACGTCATCACGAACACGATCGGCGGCGTGCTCGGCTATGCACTCTGGGTGCTTGGAAACGTCTGCTGCAAAAAACGGCAGGGATAGGCGCTGAACTACCGGCGGCTTTTCCGGTTGAAAACAGGCAGAAGTTCCTGTATACTGATGTTGTTACAAAAACGCGAAAACGCGGATAACGTAGAAATCAAATTCGGAGGAAAATCATGGATAAGCGGATCTATCGCGAATATGTCGCGATCCTGAAAGAGGAGCTGCAGCCCGCCATGGGCTGTACCGAGCCCATCGCCGTGGCTTACTGTGCGGCGCTTGCGCGCCAGACGCTCGGCGCGCTGCCGGAGACGGTGGAGGTGCTCGCAAGTGCGAACATCATCAAAAATGTCAAGAGCGTCATCGTTCCGAATACGAACGGCCTGCGTGGCATCGCGGCCGCGGCCGCGGCGGGCATCGTGGCCGACAACGCGGATGCGCAGCTTCAGGTGCTCGCAGAGCTCACGCCGGAGCAGGTAGAGTCCGTCAGCACCTATCTGGAGCAGGCGGCGTTCACCGTCGGGCGTTCGGATAAGGACTATGTGTTTGACATTCAGGTGCGCGTCACGGCGGGAACGGACAGCGCCTTCGTCGAGATCGCCGGCTTCCATACCAACGTGATCCGTGTGGAGAAAAACGGCGTCGTGCTGCAGCACAAGGACTATCAGGAGTCGGCCGGTCAGCACGCGACCGACCGCAGCCTGCTGACGGTCGAGCAGATCATTACCTTTGCAAACGAGGTGGACGTTGCCGACGTGCAGGAGACGCTTCAGCGGCAGATCGACTACAACTGGGCCATCGCCGAGGAGGGCTTGCGCGGGGATTACGGCGCGAACATCGGCCGCATCCTGCTGCAGTCTTACGGCACGAGCGTCCACAATCGCGCCAAGGCCTACGCCGCTGCAGGGTCGGATGCGCGCATGAACGGCTGCGACCTGCCGGTCGTCATCAATTCCGGCAGCGGCAATCAGGGCCTGACGGCGTCCCTGCCGGTCGTGATCTATGCCAAGGAGCTCGACGTCACGCAGGAGATGCTCTACCGCGCGCTTGCGGTGTCGAACCTGATCACCATCCATCTGAAGACCGGCATTGGCAGCCTGTCCGCCTATTGCGGCGCGACGGCGGCCGGCTGCGGCGCGGCAGCAGGCGTGACGTATCTCTACGGCGGTCAGTTCCGCGAGATCGCGCACACGGTCGTCAATGCCGTTGCCATCGCCTCCGGCATGATCTGCGACGGTGCGAAGGCAAGCTGTGCGGCCAAGATTGCCTCGGCGGTCGAGGCGGGGTTGCTGGGGATGCAGATGCAGATGCACGAGAGCCAGTTCTACGGCGGCGACGGCATCGTCGTCAAGGGCGTGGAGAACACGATCCGCAACATCGGCACGCTTGCCAGCGAGGGCATGCGTGAAACCGACCGCACGATTATCCGCATGATGATCCAGGAGCACTGACACATATAGAATTTGCCGGCTGCCGCATGGCGGCCGGCATTTTTTTGCGCGCAGCGGCGCGTGCCGCTTGCATTTCGGGCGCACGGCGCGTATAATAACTCATATTTTTTGATCCGCGATCTGCGGCCTGTTTTGCATCCAAGGAGGCGTATTATGCGTTTATTTGATATTCTCGGGCCCGTGATGGTCGGCCCGTCCAGCAGTCACACGGCCGGCGCTGTGCGCATTGGCCTGACGGCGCGCAAGCTGCTCGGCGACCGGCCGGTGCATGCCGACATCTTGCTGCACGGCAGCTTTGCCCTGACCGGCCATGGCCACGGCACGGACTGCGCGCTGATTGCGGGCCTGCTCGGTATGCAGCCGGACGACCTGCGTATCCCGGAAAGTTTCGCCGTCGCGGCGGAGCAGGGGCTGACGTTCACATTTCAAAACGTGCAGATGCGCAATGCGCACCCGAACACCGCGCGCCTGAAGCTCACGGGAGCAAACGGCCGCGCGCTCGATATCGTGGCCGAGAGCGTCGGCGGCGGACGCATCCGTATCCGCTCCATCGACGGTATTGAGACGAACTTTTCCGGTGAGCATAACACGCTCATTGTGCACAATCAGGATACGCCCGGCCATGTCGCGGCCGTGACAGCGGCGCTCATGCAGCGGCATGTCAACATCGCCACCATGCAGCTCTACCGTGATGAGCAGGGGGGCTATGCGGTCATGATCCTCGAATGTGACCAGCCGATCCCGAAGGACATCGAGCAGTGGCTATCGCACATCGAGGGCATTCAGAAGATCACGATCTTTAATCAGGAGGAACCGGTATGAGCTTTTCGAGCATTGCGGACATGCTTTCTGCGGCGCAGGAGCGCACCCAGCCGCTCTACGCCGTCATTCGCGACGCGGACTGTCTGGAAAACGGCTATGACGCTGCGGCCTCCCACCGACAGATCGCAGCGCTCTGGGCGGCCATGCAGGCCTCCAGCCGGCAGTACTGTGCGGACGACCGCTCCAACAGCGGGCTCATCGGCGGCGACGCGGAAAAGCTCCGTGCGGCGGCGGAAAAGGGCTTGCTGCTCGGCGGGACATATTTTCAGCGCGTGACGGAGCAGGCGCTCAAAGTCGCCGAGTGCAACGCCTGCATGAAGCGCATCGTTGCCGCACCCACGGCGGGCAGCTGCGGCGTGCTTCCGGCGGTGCTGATCCCGCTCACCGACGAGCGGGACGTTCCGGAGGAGACGATCCTGCAGGCGCTGTACATCGCGGCGGGCTTCGGTCAGGTCACGGCGCTGCGCGCGAGCGTTGCCGGGGCGCAGGGCGGCTGTCAGGCGGAGATCGGCACGGCCAGCGCCATGGCCGCCGCCGCGCTGACGCATATCCTCGGCGGTACGGCGCAGCAGTGCGCAGATGCATACGCGATGGCGCTTGCAAACCTGCTCGGGCTCGTCTGTGATCCGGTCGCCGGGCTTGTTGAGGTGCCGTGCGTCAAGCGCAACGTCATCGGCGCGGTCAACGCCGTGAGCGCGGCGAACATGGCCGTTGCCGGCATCACGAGCCGCATCCCGGTCGATGAGGTCATCGATGCGATGGGCGAGATCGGCGACGCGCTCCCGGCCGATTTGCGCGAGACCGGCCTCGGCGGTCTTGCGGGCACACCGACCGGCCGGAAGATCGCGCGCAAGGTCACCCACGCCGGGCTCTGAGCGGCGTATACGAAACCTGCTGCATCGGCGGTGCAGCAGGTTTTTGCACAAAAAGGCTTGACAGAAGCGCAAAATGACGGCAATGTATATCTGAAATTATGAGACCGAACAAAGCATGACCCGCTCGGCGGGCAGAAAGGCGGAGCTATGGAATACAACAAACCCATTGCGGATATGTGCCCTGGCATGGATGTCGAGGGCTTTTACATCCTGCGCGCAGCGGCGCTCAAGACGACCAACAGCGGCAAGCCCTTTCTCAGCGGCACGATCTGTGACCGCACGGGCAGCGTCGAAATCAAGGTCTGGGACTACAGCGGCCCGATCGGCGCGCGCGCGGACGATGCCGGCCACGTCGTGAAGATCCGCGGCAGCGTTTCGGAATACCGCGGCGCGCTGCAGGTGAGCGTGCACCGCATCCGCATGGCCGAGGCCGCGGACACATATGATAAATCTCTGCTCGTACCGACGGCACCGATCGACGCCGACGCTGCGCTCGCGGACGTGCAGCGGCTGGTCGCCTCGATCGCGGACGCGGATTACCGCAGCGTCGCCGAGACGATGCTCGCGCGCCACCTTGACGCGTTTCGCCGCATCCCGGCCGGAAAGACCGTTCACCACAGCTTCCTGTCCGGCCTTTTGATGCACACATACAACATGCTGCGTGCGGCGGATTTTCTCGCCGGGCTCTATCCGGAGGTCATCGACCGCAGCCTGCTGCTGACCGGCACACTGCTGCACGATTTTGCCAAGGAGCGGGAGTTCGTGTTTTCCGACCTCGGCATCGTGACGGAGTATTCCACCGCCGGGCAGCTGCTCGGTCATCTGGTCATGGGCGCGCAGGAGGTCGCGGACGTCGCGCGCGAGCTTGCCATTGCCGAGGAAAAGTCCCTGCTGCTGCAGCATCTGCTGCTCTCGCACCACGGCGAGCCGGACTTCGGCGCGGCCGTGCGCCCCATGTGCGCCGAGGCGGAGCTGCTGTCGTACATCGACCTCATTGACAGCCGCATGGAGATCTATGCCGAGACGCTCCCGGGCGTGCCGGCAGGCGGCTTCAGCGGGCGTATTTTTGCGCTGGAAAAGAAGATCTATCACCACAACTGAGGAGCTTGCCCATGATGACCCTGCCGGAACAAGTGCATATGGCGCTCGACCGCCTCGAGGCGGCGGGGTGGGAGGCCTTCGTCGTCGGCGGCGCGGTGCGCGATGCGCTGCGCGGCTGCGCAGCGGGGGACTGGGACATCACGACCGATGCCGAGCCGGAGCAGGTCGAGCGCGTCTTTTCCGGCGAGCGGCTCATCGAGACGGGACTCCGGCACGGCACGGTGACCGTCCTGCTTGATGGTCTGCCGCTGGAGATTACGACCTACCGCGTCGACGGCGGCTATTCAGACCATCGGCGGCCGGACAGCGTGACGTTTACGCGCAGCCTGCGCGCCGATCTGCTGCGGCGCGATTTTACGATAAATGCGCTTGCGTATCACCCGCGCGCAGGGCTTGTGGATATCTGCGGCGGGGCGGAGGATCTCGCGCGCGGCGTCGTGCGCTGCGTGGGTGAGCCCGAGCGCCGCTTTCGTGAGGATGGGCTGCGCATTTTGCGTGCGCTGCGCTTTGCGTCCGTGCTCGGCTTCACCATCGAACCGGAGACGGCGGCGGCCATCCACCGCTGCGCCGAGCTGCTGCGGTATCTTGCGGCGGAGCGCGTGCTGAGCGAGCTGACAAAGCTGCTCTGCGGGCAAAACGCAGGCGCGGTGCTGCGGGAATTTTCCGATGTGCTGGCCGTCCCCATACCGGAGCTGCGGCCGATGTTCGGCTTTGCGCAGCACAACCCGCACCATGACCGGGACGTCTGGCAGCACACGGTCGCGGTCGTGGAGCACATCCCGCCCGAGCCGGTGCTGCGCTGGGCAGCGCTGCTGCACGATGTCGGAAAGCCGCCGTGCTTCTCGCTTGCAGACGACGGTGTCGGACACTTTTACGGTCACGCCGCCAAGAGCACGGAGCTCGCGGATGCGATCCTGACGCGGCTGCGCATGGATACGGCCGGGCGCACGCGCATCACGCAGCTCATCCGCTATCACGACCTGCCCATTGCCCCGGAGCCGAAGCCCATCCGGCGGCTGATGCATAAGCTCGGCGTCGAGCCGGTGCGCCAGCTCTTCGCGCTGCACATTGCCGATACCTGCGGGCAGTCCGCCATCTGCGCCGGACGCGTGCAGACCTATCAGGAGGCCGGGCGCGTGCTCGATAAGCTGCTTGCGGCGGATGCCTGCTTTTCGCTCCGGGATCTCGCCGTCAACGGCAGCGACCTGCTCGCGCTCGGCCTGCGCGGGCGGGCTGTGGGCGCGGCGCTGCAGGCGTGTCTGGACGCCGTCATGGATGAGCGGGTTGCAAATGAGCGGGCGGCACTGCTGGCATATGCGGCGGAAAATTTGCACCGCTTTGCAAATTCCTGACCGACAGGTCTTGAAAATTGTGGAGCGATGTTATAAGATGAAGGACAATATCTAATTACATTGTAATAGAATATGCGGAGAACAGGACAATGGAACAGATTCGGTCGCGGAAAAATCAATACATCCTGCACCTGCGCGCGCTGGCAAAGTCGGCAGATGCGCGCCGGGAGGCAGGAGAGTACGTCTGCGACGGCGAAAAGCTGCTGCGCGAGGCGCTGCAGTTTGGCGCGGAGGTCACGTCTGTGCTCTGGCGCGAGGCGGCGGCGTTTTCGCTGCCGGACGGTATCGCGCAGTACGCGGCGGATGCCGGGCTCGTCGAGTACGCCTCGCCGCTCATGCACTCGCCGGGTCCGGTCTTTACCGTGCGCATCCCGGCGATGCGCCTGCCGGAGCCGCTGCGCCGGGTCATCGTGCTCGAAGGGGTGCAGGATCCCGGCAATGTCGGCACCGTCATCCGCACGGCCAACGCCCTCGGCATGGATGCCGTGGTGCTCACCGGCGCGTGCGCCGATCTCTACGGCCCGAAGACCGTGCGCGCGGCGATGGGCGCGCTCTTCCGTCAGCCGGTGCTGACGTGCACGCTGGACGAGCTGATGCAGCTGCTGCGCGCAAACGGTCTCAAGCTCTATGGCGCGGCGCTGACGGACACGGCGCAGGATCTGCGGTGCGTGCCGCTCACGCCGGCAGCCGTGGCGATCGGCAGCGAGGGGCGCGGTCTGAGTGCGCAGCTGCTCGCGCAGTGCGACGGACAGATCATCATCCCCATGCAGCCGGGCGCGGAGTCGCTCAATGCGGCGGTGGCCGCGGCGGTCGTCATGTGGGAGATCGCCCGCACCGAGACGTGAGGAGGGCGTGAGATGTCGCAGCTCAAATACTGGGTCTGGCTGTCCATGCGCTTCGGCGTGCGGCCGAAGGTGAAGCTCGCGCTCGTGGAGCATTTCGGTACGCCGCGCGATGTGTATTTTGCCACGGAGGCGGACTACCGCATCCGTGCCTCGCTGCGCCCGGAGGAGCTGCGTCTGCTGCTGGATAAGGATCTGCATGAGGCCGAGCGCGCGCTCGCCATCTGCGACCGGGAGCATATTCGCGCCCTGACGATCCAGGACACCGCCTATCCGCAGCGGCTGCTGCAGATCTATGACCCGCCGCTCGTGCTCTATGTGCGCGGCACACTGCCGCCGCTGGATGACCGCGCGGCCGTCGCCGTCGTCGGCACGCGCAGTGCCACGCCTTACGGGATGCGCACGGCGCACAAGCTCGGTTCGGAGATCGTGCGTCACGGCGGCATCGTGCTCTCCGGTCTCACCGCCGGCATCGACCGCTCAGCCGCCGAGGGTGCGCTGGATGCGGGCGGTGTCTGCGTGGGCGTGTCCGGCACGGCGATCAATCTGGATTTTGCGGGCGCGTGCACGCAGAGCGTCGCGCGCTGCGGCGCGGTCGTGAGCGAGTTTGCGCCGAATATGTCCGTGCCGCGCTTCGGCTTCCGGCTGCGCAACCGCATCACCTCCGGACTCGCCGTGGCGACGGTCGTGGTCGAGGCGCCGGAGAAAAGCGGCGCGCTGCTCTTCGCCGAAGATGCGATCACGCAGGGCAGGGAGGTCTTTGCCGTGCCCGGAAACGCCGATTCCCACGCCTCCGTCGGCAGCAACGCGCTGCTCAAGGACGGAGCGCGTCCGGCGACGTGTGCATGGGATGTGCTGGGCGATTTTCGCCGTATGTTTCCCGGCACGCTGCACGAGCGCATCGCGCCCGAACCCGAACCTGCAGCGCCGCAGGCCCCGCCCGAGACGGGCGACGGCTTTGCACAGGTGCGCCGCCCGGTCGCGGAGAAAAGGATTGACAAGCCGCAGCCGGAGGCATATATTGACCTGGAAGCGCAGCTCAAGTCGCTCACGACGGAGCAGCTGCAGATCGTCGCGGCGATCGATGCGCCCGCCACGCAGGTGGATCTCATCATTGCCAGGACCCGGCTGCCGGCGAGCAAGGTGCTCGCGGAGCTGACCGTGCTGCAGATCCGCGGCGTGGTCCGGCAGGAACCGGGCAAACGCTTTTCATTAAATATACGCGCAGGCACTGCGCAGGAATCATAAGGAGTTGGAACAGACCCGATGGCAAAAGCAAAAACGGATCTGGTGATCGTCGAGTCTCCGGCGAAGGCCAGAACAATCGAAAAATACCTGGGCAGCAACTATCAGGTCGTGGCCTCGATGGGTCATTTGCGTGACCTGCCCAAGAGCACGATGGGCGTCGATATTGACGGCGACTTCACGCCGCAGTATCTGCCCGTGAAGGATCGCGCCGACGTGATCGCCGACCTGAAAAAGCGCGCCAAATCTGCCGGAACCGTCTATCTCGCGACCGACCCTGACCGCGAGGGAGAGGCCATTTCGTGGCACCTGAAGGAGCTGCTGAATCTGCCGGACGATAAGGCCAAGCGCGTGACCTTCAACGAGATCACGAAGAAGGTCGTCACCGAGAGCATCCAGCACCCGCGCGAGATCGATCAGGATCTGGTCGATGCGCAGCAGGCGCGCCGCGTGCTCGACCGCATCGTGGGCTATAAGCTCAGCCCGCTGCTCTGGCGCAAGGTCAAGCCCGGCCTGTCCGCCGGGCGCGTGCAGTCGGTGGCCACACGCATCGTGGTCGACCGCGAAAATGAGATCCGCGCCTTCCAGCCGCAGGAATACTGGCTGCTCGACGCGCTGCTTGACTGCGGCGCGGGCACGTTCAGTGCGCGCTTTTACGGCACGGCCGATAATAAGAAAATGGACGTCCCGGACGAGGCCACGGCCGACAAGATCATTGCCGCTGTGTCGGCAGAGCCGTTTCAGATCGCGAGCGTCAAGCGCGGCGAGAAGCAGCGCAGCCCCTCGCCCCCGTTCATCACCTCGACCCTGCAGCAGGAGGCTTCCCGCCGTCTGGGCATGACGCCGCGGCGCACCATGTCGGTCGCGCAGCAGCTGTATGAGGGCGTGGATATTACCGATCGCGGCACGATCGGCCTCATCACCTATATGCGTACCGACTCCCAGCGTCTGTCGGATGAGGCGCTCGCCTCGGCACAGGCGTTCATCGTCGAGCACTACGGCCAGGAGTATCATCCCGGCAAGCCGCGCACGTATAAGACCAAGGCCGGTGCGCAGGACGCGCATGAGGCCATTCGCCCGACGGATGTCACGCTCACGCCGGATCGTGTGCGCCACGATCTCACACCGGAGCAGTACCGTCTCTACCGGCTCATCTGGGGCCGCTTCACCGCCTGCCAGATGTCCAACGCCGTGTACGATAATGTTGTCGTGGATGCCGGCAGCGCGGGCTATCTCTTCCGCGCCAACTACTCCGAGCAGAAGTTCGCGGGCTACACCGCCGTGTACGAAGAGGCGAAGGACGAGGAGACGAGCGAGGTGCGCCGTCCGCTGCCGTCGCTCAAGCAGGGCGACGCCGTGGAGCTCAAGAACGTCACGAAAGAGCAGCAGTTCACCCAGCCGCCCGCTCGCTACACGGAGGCAACGCTCATCCGTGCGATGGAGGAAAAGGGCATCGGCCGTCCGTCGACGTATGCGCCGACGATCTCGACCATCCTCAGCCGCAACTATGTCGTCAAGGAGGGACGCTATCTGCGCCCGACGAACCTTGGCATCGTCGTGACCGAGATGATGGAGGAGTATTTCCGCAATATCGTCGACCTGAAATTCACCGCCAACATGGAGACCGATCTCGACAAGATCGAGGCCGGAGCCGTCGCGTGGAAGGATCTGCTGCGCGAGTATTATAAGGACTTTGACGCAAACCTCAACAACGCCGAGATCCAGCTTGAGGGCAAGCACCTCAAGGTGCCGGATGAGGAGTCGGACGAGGTCTGCCCGAACTGCGGGCGCAAGCTCGTGTACAAAAACGGCCGCTTCGGCCGCTTCCTGGCCTGTCCCGGCTACCCGGAGTGCAGCTTCACGATGCCGATCGTCGTCGAGATGCCCGGCAAGTGCCCGGCCTGCGGCGGCCGTCTGCTCAAGCGGACGTCGCGCAAGGGCTTTGCCTACTATGCCTGCGAGCGCGGACATGACTGCCCGGGTCACGGCGAAGGCGAGGGCGGCGAGAACATCCAGGGCTTCATGACGTGGGACGTGCCGACGAAGGACTACTGCCCCGAGTGCGGCAAGACGATGTTCAAACGCGCCGGCAAGGGCGCGAACAAGCCGTTTTGCATCAATCCGGAGTGCGCGAACTATCTGCCGCCGGATAAGCGCGGCTATAAGCGCAAGCCGAAGCCGGCGGACGATGCGGAGCCAGCCAAGACCGAGCCCGAGACCGCCGAGGCTGCCGCCGAAAAGAAGCCGGCTGCCAAGAAAGTGCCCGCCAAAAAGCCTGCCGCGAAGAAAGCGGCGGCCAAGAAGCCGGCTGCGAAAAAGCCCGCCGCAAAGAAGCCGGCTGCAAAAAAGACGGCAAAACCTAAGGAAGAAGCATAAGTAGGAAGCATAATTGGAAAGGCGGCCTGATCACGGCCGCCTTTTTTGAGGAGGAACGCTATGACCCCAGTGACCGTGATCGGTGCGGGCCTGGCGGGATGCGAATGCGCGTGGCAGCTGGCCGGGCGCGGCATCCCGGTGCGCCTGATCGAGATGAAACCCCAGAAGATGTCCCCCGCGCACGTATCGGAAAACTTTGCGGAGCTCGTCTGCTCCAACTCGCTGCGCAGCGATGAGCTCACCAACGCCGTCGGTCTGCTCAAGGAGGAGCTGCGGCGGCTCGATTCCGTCGTGCTCGCCAGTGCAGATCATAACCGTGTCGCCGCCGGCGGCGCGCTTGCCGTGGACCGTGAGGCCTTCGCCCGCGAGATCACGGAGCGCATCTGCGCGCACCCGAATATCACCGTTGAGCGCGCGGAGGCGACCGCCATCCCCGAGGGCGAGGTCGTCATTGCGACCGGCCCGCTCACGAGTGATGCCATGGCCGAGGAGATCCAGCGCCTGTGCCCGGAGTTCGACCTGCATTTTTATGATGCCGTCGCGCCCATCGTCACGCTTGAGAGCGTGGACATGGACAGCGCCTTTTTCGCCAGCCGCTATGATAAGGGCACGGCGGACTACGTCAACTGCCCCATGGATCAGGCGGAGTACACCGCCTTCATTCAGGAGCTGCGCACCGCCAAGGAAGCGCCGGTGCACGGTTTTGACGACGGCGCGGTCTTTGAGGGCTGTATGCCGGTCGAGGTCATGGCGCGCCGCGGCGAGGATACGCTGCGCTACGGTCCGCTCAAGCCGGTCGGCCTGCGCGACCCGCGCACCGGAAAGGACAACTATGCCGTCGTGCAGCTGCGGCGCGACAACGCCGAGGGCACGCTGTACAACATCGTCGGCTTTCAGACGCATCTGACGTTTGGCGAGCAAAAGCGCGTCTTTTCCATGATCCCCGCGCTGCGGGAGGCGGAGTTTGTGCGCTACGGCGTCATGCACCGCAACACCTATTTAAATTCCCCGCAGATGCTCGACCGCTATTACCGGCTTCGGAGAGCGCCGCGCATCCGCTTCGCCGGACAGATGACCGGCGTTGAGGGCTATGTGGAGTCGTGCGCGTCCGGCGCGCTCGTCGGCATCGAGACGGCTGCGCAGGTGCTCGGCCTGCCGCCGGTCGATTTCCCGCAGGAGACGGCTATCGGCGCGCTGTCGCTGTACATTTCCGGCGGCAGTATCGGCGATTTTCAACCTATGAACATCAACTTCGGCATCATCACGCCGCTCGATCACCGCGTGCGCGGCAAGCGCAACAAGAATGCGGAGATCTCGGCGCGCAGCCTGCAGATTCTGGACGGGCTGAAACAAAAGGAGGTTTTTCATCTATGAGAATACTTGTGGACGCAATGGGCGGCGACCTTGCCCCGGACGAGATCGTGAAGGGTGCGGTGCACGCGCAGCGGGAGCTGGGCGCGGAGATCGTGCTCGTCGGCCAGCGCGCTGCCATCGAGACCTGCCTGCGCAACGAGCAGGCCGAGCTCGAGATCATTGACGCGAGCGAGGTCATCACCATGGACGATGACCCCAGCACGGCGACCCGCCGCAAGAAGGATGCTTCCATGACGGTCGCGCTCAACCTGCTGCGTGACGGCAAGGGCGATGCGGTCGTCTCCGCCGGCAGCACCGGCGCACTGCTCACGGGCGCGACGCTCATCGTCAAGCGCATCCACGGCATCCGCCGCGCGGCGCTTGCCCCCGTGCTGCCCAACGGCGACGCGGGCGTCATGCTCATCGACTGCGGCGCGAACGCCGACTGCACGCCGGAGTACCTGCTGCAGTTTGCCTATATGGGCAGCTACTACGCCCGCACCATGCTCGGCATCGCAGCACCGCGCGTCGGTCTGCTCAGCAACGGCACAGAGGACCACAAGGGGGCGCAGCTTCAGCATGAGACCTTCCCGCTGCTCAAGGCGGCGGACGCCGCCGGGCGCATCCGCTTCATCGGCAATGTCGAGGCCTCACAGGTCTTTAACGGCGATGTGGACGTCGTCGTCACCGACGGCTTCACCGGCAACGTCCTGCTCAAGGGCATTGAGGGCAGCATCAAGTACATGACGCGCCAGCTCAAGGGCATCTTCATGAAAAACTTCAAGACAAAACTGGCGGCGCTCGCCATCAAGGACGAGTTCAAGGCGCTCAAGGCCTCTCTCGACCCGAACGAGGTCGGCGGCACGGCCATGCTCGGCATCAGCAAGCCCGTCATCAAGGCGCACGGCTCGTCGGATGCGCGCGCGATCTATAACGCCATCCGTCAGGCGATCTCGTTTGTCGACTCCGGCATCATCGACGACATTACGGCCAACATTTCCTATATGCGCGTGGACAAGCACGCGGCGAAGGAGTGCGACTGATGGAGGCGCTGGAGGCCCGCTTGGGCTATACATTCCGCGACCGGTCGCTGCTGGAGAATGCGCTCATGCACAGCTCTTACGCCAATGAAAACCGCGCGCGCGGCTATACCAGCAACGAGCGGCTCGAGTTTTTGGGTGACTCCGTGCTCGGCATGGTCACGGCGACACGGCTCTACCGGCTCTATCCCGATATGCCGGAGGGGAAGATGAGCCGGCTGCGCGCCGAGCTCGTGTGCGAGCAGGCGCTGCACGGCGTGGCGTGCGCACTGCATCTGGGCGATTATATCCGCCTTGGCCACGGGGAGGAGCGCAGCGGCGGACGCGAGCGCCCGTCCATCCTCGCCGATGCGGTAGAGGCGGTCATCGCCGCCATGTACCTCGACGGCGGGCTGGAGCCTGCGCAGCGCTTTATCCTCGCGCACATCCTCAACGGTCTGGCCGAGGGGGAGATCCACCACGTCGCAGACTATAAGACCGAGCTGCAGGAGCGCGTGCAGCGCCGCGCCGGGCAGACGCTCTCTTATACCGTCTGCGCCGAGAGCGGTCCGGACCACAACAAGACGTTCACCATGGCCGTGCTGCTCAACGGCAGCGAGATCGGCCGCGGCACAGGGCGCACCAAAAAGGAGGCGGAGCAGTCCGCCGCCCGCTGCGCGCTCGAAACGCTGAGCGAATAACGGCAAACAGCCGCCTGCAAAACAGGCGGCTGTATTTTTCATATCTGAAAAAATGCGCTCCTGCCGTTGCAAAATGGCGTTTTTGGCGGTATACTTTACTTTGTATTATTTTCATTTGAGATACCGGCGGCGCTCCTGCGCGGGGCTTTGCCGGGTATGCGAGGGATTTTGTGTACTTAAAAGCATTGGAGATCCAGGGCTTCAAGTCCTTTCCGGACAAGACGCGCCTGAATTTTGACCAGGAGATCACGGCGATCGTCGGTCCGAACGGGAGCGGCAAGTCGAACATATCGGATGCCATCCTGTGGGTCATGGGCGAGCAGCGCACGAAGACGCTGCGCGGCGGCAAGATGGAGGACGTCATCTTCGGCGGCACGGAAAAACGCAGCCCCATGGGCTTTGCGCAGGTGTCGCTCATTCTCGATAACAGCACCGGCATCTTCGACACCGAAAACACCGAGGTCATGATCACCCGCCGCTATTACCGCAGCGGCGAGAGCGAATATTCCATCAACCGCGAACCCTGCCGCCTGCGCGACATCAACGAGCTGCTTATGGACACCGGTCTCGGCCGCGACGGGTACTCGATCATCGGGCAGGGGCGCATTGCAGAGATCGTCTCCGGCAAGAGCAACGAGCGCCGCGAGATCTTTGAGGAGGCGGCCGGCATCTCGCGCTACCGCTACCGCAAGGAGGAGTCGGAGCGCAAGCTTGCCCGCACGGAGGAAAACCTCCTGCGTATCAACGACAAGGTCGATGAGCTTGAGCTGCAGGTCGAGCCCCTGCGCAAGCAGGCCGAGACGGCAAAAAAATATCTGCACCTGCGCGACGAGCTCAAGAGCGCCGAGGTCTCCGTCTGGATGGAGACGCTCGACCGGCTGCACGCGCAGGCCGAGACCGTGAACCACGACTATCAGACCGCGAAGGAAAACCTTGCCGGCGCGCAGCGCGAGCTCGAGCAGCTCTATGCGGCGTCGGAGAATATCGCGCAGAAAATGCGCGAGAAGGATCTGGAGTCCGAGCGCACGCGCGAGCAGATCTCCGAGGCGGAGAGCGCCGCCGCCGAGTGCGAGAGCGCTGCGGCCGTCGTGCGCACGAACCTGCAAAACAGCGCCGACAGCATCGCGCGCCTGCGCGTGGAGGTGTCTGAGCAGGCGGATCGCGCCAGCGCTCTGCAGGCGCAGATCGACGCGCAGCAGCAGCGTTTGGAGCAGATCGAGCGCGAAAAGGCGCAGCACGCGCAGCAGATCGACGCCGTGCTCGAGGACATTGAGCGCAACGCCGCATCCTCCGGCGAGGCCGAGCGCGCGTATACGGAGCTGCTTGCCCGGGAGAGCGCGCAGAGCAGCGCACTGGCCGAGTGCCGCACGCGCATCACGCTCCTGGCCGATAAATCGCAGGAGCTGCTCGATCAGGAAAACGCTATCGTCACCGCCGCTGCGGAGGCGGCCGAGCGTCTGGCCGCGCTCGAGGCGCAGGCGCAGGAAAAGCAGACCGCGCAGCAGCAGGCGCAGTCCGCCTGCGACGCGCTGCGCACGCAGCAGAGGGAAAAAACACAGCACCTTTCCGCCTGTGAGCAGGCGCTGGCAAAACGGCAGGAGCGGCTGTCCGGTCTGACGGTCGACCTGCGCAGCACCGAATCGCGCATCCGTATGCTCACCGAGATGGAAAAGGACTTTGAGGGCTACAACCGTGCGGTCAAAGCCGTTATGCACGCGGCCGAAAAGGGGACGCTGCGCGGCGTGCGCGGCCCGGTGGCAAACCTCATCAAGACCGGCGACCGCTATGCCCTCGCCATTGAGACGGCGCTCGGCGCGGCGGCGCAGAACATCGTCGTTGAGACGCAGAGCTGCGGCGCACAGGCCATCGAGCTGCTGCGCCGGCGCGATACCGGCCGTGCGACATTCCTGCCGCTCGATACCATCCGCCCCATGCACCTCAACAGCGTGCCGGATCAGGAGCCGGGCTATGTCGGCGTGGCCGACACGCTCGTCACCTGCGCGGCCGCTTACCGCGATATCGTCAGCAATCTCCTCGGCCGCACCGTCGTCGCCGAGACGATGAAAGACGCCATTGCCATCTCCAGGCGCTATGACCACCGCTACCGCATCGTCACGCTTGACGGGCAGCTCGTCAACGCCGGCGGCTCGCTCACCGGCGGCAGCGCCGCAAAGGGCAGCGGCATCCTGTCGCGTGCCAACGAGCTCAAGCGCCTGCGTGAGACGCTGGATGCGCTCACGCTCGAAAAGCAGCAGTGTGCGCTCGAGCTCGAGGATGCGCAGGCGGCGCTCGACACGGCGCACGCACAGCTCGACACCGCACAGGCGCAGTTGGAGCAGGCGGTCGAGACGCTGCACAGGGCGCAGAGCGAGGCGGCACAGGTCGTGCTGCTCCAAAACGCCGCACAGGAGACCATCGCGGGGCAAAATGCGTCCATTGATGCCTGCCGCGCGCAGCAAAAGACGAATCAGGAGCGCATCGCCGCTGCCCGCGCCGATGCAGCCTCGGCGGAGGAGACGCTTGCACAGCTTCGCGCCGAACGCGATCAGAGCGAGCTCGGCCGCGGTGCGTTTGACCGCCGCCGGCAGGAGCTGGCCGACCGGCTGGCCGGGCTGCGGGCGGAGACGGCGTCGCTCGAAGCCGAGCGCGAGACCATCCTGCGCACCACGCAGCAGATCCACGATCTGTTCGAGGAGATGGCCGGCGACCGCAAGGCGCGCCTCGACCAGATCGCACAGGCGGAGACCGGCACGCAGCAGCTACAGCAGACGCTGCAAATGCACGAGCGCCGTCTGGCTGAATTGCGCCAGCGCGCTGAGACACTGCGCGGTGAGCTCGCCGCGTGCAGCAGCCGCAAGCTGGAGCTGGAGGGACAGCGCACACGTACCGACCGCGATGCGCAGGCGCGCAACCGCGACCTGCTGGATATGCAGGGGCTCGTGTCGCGCTTTGAGCAGAAAAAGCTCTCGGCCGACATGGAGGAAAAGCAGATCCTCGATAAGCTCTGGGACAATTATGAGCTCAGCCGCACGGCGGCTGAGGCGCTGCGCCAGCCGATCGAGAATATGACCAAGGCCAGCCGCCGCATCGCCGAGCTGCGCCGCGGCATCGGCGCGCTGGGCACGCCGAACCTCGGTGCGATCGATGAGTTCACGCGCGTGAACACGCGCTACACCTTCCTCACCGGCCAGCGGGACGATATCCTCAAGGCCAAGCGTGAGCTAACTGGAATCATCGCCGATGTGACGGGAGAGATGGAGGGCATCTTCACCACGCAGTTTCAGGCGATCGATCAGGCGTTCCGCCAGACCTTCCTGGAGCTCTTCGGCGGCGGCAAGGCGGCGCTCGTGCTCGAGGATCCGGAGCATGTGCTCGACAGCGGAATCGAGATCAAGGTGCAGCCGCCCGGCAAGGCGCTCTCAACGCTGAGCCTGATGTCCGGCGGCGAGATGGCGTTCGTGGCCATCGCGCTCTACTTTGCCATTTTGAAGGTGCGTCCGACGCCGTTTTGCGTCATGGATGAGATAGAAGCCGCGCTCGACGAGGCGAACGTCACGCGCTACGTGCAGTATATGCGCCGCCTTGCCAAGAGCACGCAGTTTCTCGTTATCACGCACCGCCGCGGCACCATGGAGGAGGCCGACCACCTGTTCGGCGTGACCATGCAGGAAAAAGGCGTGTCGCGCATCATCGAGCTCTCGCTGGATGAAGCGGCTAAAACCATATCGTAACGGAGAAGATAGTCTATGGGATTTTTTGATAAGATCAAACAGGGTCTGACCAAGACCAAGACGAAAATGGACGCCCAGCTGACCGGCATCTTTGCCGCCTATGCGCCGGGCGATGAGGAGTTTTTCGAGGACCTCGAGGAGACGCTCATCCTTGCCGACACCGGCGTTGAGACGACGACCAAGGCCATCGCGCAGCTGCGCAAGGCCATCGAGCTCAAAAAGCTGACCGCCGGCGCGGAGGTGAAGAAGGAGTTCGTGCAGATCCTCACGCGCATCCTCAAGGTGCAGGACACCATGCTCCTGCTCACGACGCAGCCGTCGGTCGTGCTCGTTGTCGGCGTCAACGGCGTCGGCAAGACGACGACGATCGGCAAGCTCGCGTCCCAGCTCAAGAAGGAGGGCAACCGTGTGCTCCTGTCCGCTGCGGATACGTTCCGCGCAGCGGCCGCCGACCAGCTTACCGTCTGGGCGCAGCGCGCCGGCGTGGAGATCGTCAAGCACGAGGAGGGCTCTGACCCCGCCGCCGTGGTGTTCGACTCCATTCAGGCGGCAAAGGCACGCGGTGTGGATGTCGTCATCATCGACACCGCCGGCCGTCTGCACAACAAGGCAAACCTCATGAACGAGCTCAATAAAATCACCCGCGTCATCCGCCGCGAGCTGCCGGAGGCCGATATTGAAACACTCATGGTGCTCGATGCCACGACCGGTCAGAACGGCCTCATCCAGGCCAAGCAGTTTCTCGACACGGCGGATCTGACCGGTATCGTGCTCACAAAGCTCGACGGTACGGCCAAGGGCGGCATCGTCTTTGCGATCGCAAACGACCTGCAGCTGCCGGTGAAATATGTCGGCGTCGGTGAGCAGATCGACGACCTGCTGGAGTTCAAGCCTGCGGAATTTGTGGAGGCGCTGCTGTCATGATCCTTGCAAGCAACAATGCACATAAGCTCGATGAGTTTCGCGCTATCTTTGCCGACATGGGCATCGAGATCGTTGCGCAGAGCGCGGCCGGCTGCGACTTTGAGGTCGACGAGACCGGCGAGACCTTCGAGGGAAACGCCTATCTGAAGGCCATCGCCGTGACCCGCGCGACGGGGCAGGCCGCCATCGCGGACGACTCCGGGCTCGAGGTCGATGCGCTCGGCGGCGCACCCGGCGTGCACTCGGCGCGCTATACCGGCCGGCACGACGATACGGACGCCGCACGCAACGACCTTTTGCTGCACAATCTTGGCGACCGCACCGACCGCACGGCGCGGTTCGTGTCGTGCATCTGCTGCACGTTCCCGAACGGTGACGTGCTGCGCGCACGCGGCACGTGCGAGGGCAGCATCCTGTTTGCCCCGCGCGGGGAAAACGGCTTCGGCTATGACCCGCTGTTCCTGCCGGATGGCTACGACTGTTCCATGGCGGAGCTGCGTCCGGAAGAGAAAAACGCCATTTCCCACCGCGGAAATGCGCTCAAAATCCTGAAAGAAGAATTGAGGAATTACTATGCTGACAAGTAAACAGCGCGCCCAGCTGCGCGGTCTGGCCGCGACGGAGGATACCATCGTCCACATCGGCAAGGGCGGCATCACCGACAACATCGTCACCCAGATGAACGACGCGCTCAAGGCGCGCGAGCTCGTCAAGGGGCGCGTGCTCGAAAATTCGCTCCTGACCGCGCGCGAGGCGTGCGACCGGCTTGCTGCGACCTGCCGCGCGGAACCTGTGCAGGTCATCGGCTCGAAATTCGTGCTCTATAAGCGCAACGAGCAAAAGCCGAAGATCGAGCTCGTGAAAAAGGCGAAGAAATGAAGATCTGCATCTATGGCGGCAGCTTTAACCCGCCGCACCTCGGCCATACGGCGGCGCTGCGCGCCGTGCGCGCGGCAATCGAGCCGGATATGACGCTCGTCATCCCGGACCGCATCCCGCCGCACAAGGAACTCACACCGGGCAGCCCGGAGCCGTCGGAGCGCCTGCTCATGACGATGCTGGCCTTTTCCTCCGAACCGGGGGTGGAGGTCTCCGATATGGAGCTGCACCGCTCCGGCAAGAGCTACACGGTCGACACCGTGCGCGAACTGCGCGACTGCAATCCGGACGCGGAGCTGTACCTCGTCGTCGGCACGGATATGCTCACGACGTTTGAGCAGTGGCACGATTACCGTCAGCTGCTTGCGCAGGTCACGCTCGTCGCGCTTGCGCGCACAAGCGATGAGCACGCCGAGGTCGAACGCTTCAGTGCCTATCTGCGCGAGACGTACGGTGCGCGCGTCATCGCGCTGCCGGCAGAGCCGATCCCGGTCACGAGCACGGACGTGCGCCGTCTGCTGCCGCAGCGGCGCGGCAGCGAGTATCTCGCCCCCGATGTGTACGCGCACATCATCCAGCAGCGGCTCTATGGCGCCAGGCCCGACCTCAACTGGCTGCGCGAACAGGCATATCCCATGCTCAAGCCGCGGCGCATCTCCCATGTATGGGGCTGCGAGCACGAGGCGCGCCGCCTTGCCGAGCGCTGGGGCTGCGACCCGGATGCTGCTGCCGAAGCCGGAATTTTACACGATTGCACGAAAAAATTCGAGCTATCTGACCAATTGCTATTGTCTGATAAATATGGTATCATAAACGACACGGTCGAAACGGCCAACACCAAGCTGCTGCACGCAAAAACCGGCGCTGCCGTGGCGCGGGTTCGTTTCGGCGTACCACCTGAGATAGAAAATGCCATCCGCTGGCACACGACGGGAAAACCCGATATGACCACGCTCGAAAAGGTTCTGTATATGGCTGACTACATCGAGCCTGCACGGGATTTTGACGGCGTGGACGAGCTGCGGCGCCTTGCTTACATCGATCTGGACGCGGCCATGGTACTCGGGCTGCAAATGAGCCTCGAGGATCTGCGCGCCGGCGGCATTACGCCGCACGAGAACACGGTGCAGGCATTAAACTGGTATCAAGGCAGGGAAAAAGAATATGAAAAGACGACAGAATGACGGCCGCTATCCGGATGACTATGCCGGCTATCAAAACGCGGGCTATGACGATGGATATGACGACGGCAGCGGCTTTCAGGACGACCCGTTTTCCGAGACGTCCGCCGCGGCCAATCACCGCGTGAAGGCGCAGCAGGCACAGGATAAGCGCCGGAAGAAGAAAAAAGTGCGCATTGCGATCATCGTGGTCGTTGTGCTGGCGCTGCTCGTGGGTGAGTTTATCGTACTGATGGATCACTGGGTCAGCCCGCCGAGCCTCAGCGGCGGCCTGAGCGACGGCAACCCCGACGACGGCATTACCACCAATACCGAGGGACGCAAGAAGGGCTGCTATACCTTCCTGATCGCGGGCAAGGACCGCGCGGCCGGCCTGACGGATACCGTGCTCGTCGGTATGCTCGATACGGAGAACAAATCTCTGAAATTCGTCAGCATTCCGCGTGATACGGCGGTGAACGTGGCCTACCGTCCCAAGAAAATGAACCAGTATTACGCCGCGGCCGAGAACAACGGCAGAGACGGTGTGGAGGCGATGCTTGCCGGCGTGGAGAAGCTCCTCGGCTACCGGGTCGACAGCTATGCGATCTTTGATGTCGAGGTGTTTGTCGAGCTCATCGACGCCATGGGCGGCATCGACTTTGACGTCCCCGTGGATATGGACTATGAGGACTGGGGGCAGGATCTGTCTATCCATGTGAGCAAGGGGTATCAGCACCTTGACGGCTATGAGGCCATGGGCGTGTTCCGCTTCCGCAATTCCTATGCCAACGGCGACATCGGCCGCATTGACGTGCAGCACCAGATGCTCAAGGCCATGACGAGTCAGTTTTTGAAGCTGCACAATATTCCGAATCTCAACAAGCTCATTGATATCTATGAAAAGGAAGTCATCACGAATCTGTCTGCCGGCAACGTGATGTTCTACGTCAAGGAGTTTTTGAAGCTCGATGAGAGCGCCATTGGGTTTGAAACGATCCCGGCCAACTACAACGGCGTGAAAAACGGCATGTCCTACGTGTTCATCCACGTGGACGAGTGGCTGGAGTATCTCAATACATGGCTCAACCCCTACACGACGGAGATCACGTCCGCGAATGTGGACATTCTCTATGAGTCCAACGGACAGGTCGTGGCCACCTCCGGCACGGTTCAGGGGCCGAACAAATGGTAACGAAAAGGAAGGATGTTTGCTTATGATGCCTGCTAACGAGCTCGCCGCGGTCATTGTCAAGGCACTGGACGCGAAAAAGGGCGAGAATATTCAGCTGCTCAAAACCCGTGACCTGACGACGCTGGCGGACTATTTCGTCATCTGCACGGCCGGCTCCTCCACACACGTCAAGACGCTGACCGACGCCGTGGAAGCGGCGGCGGACGACGTGGGCGAACCGGTCCTGCGCCGTGAGGGACACCGGAGCGGCAGCTGGGTGCTGCTCGACTATGGCTGCGTGATCGTGCACGTGTTTCAGGATGAAGCGCGCAAATTCTACGATCTGGAGCGCCTGTGGAGCGATGCCGAGGTCATTGACATCACCGGCATGCGCGCCTGAGCCCACAGTAACCGTTCGGGGCGGTCATCACGCCGCCCCGTTTACTAGTTTTTGATTTTTTCAGAGAGAAGTGAACGCTATGAAGTATGATTTTCAGGCAATCGAGAAAAAATGGCAGGCACGCTGGGAGACGGAAAAGCCGTTCGCGGCCGTCACCGGTGATCCGCGCCCGAAGTTTTACGGGCTGATCGAGTTCCCGTATCCCTCCGGGCAGGGGCTGCACGTCGGCCACCCGCGCCCGTTCACGGCGATGGACATCATCTGCCGCAAGCGCCGGATGCAGGGCTACAATGTCCTGTTCCCGATCGGATTTGATGCGTTCGGTCTGCCGACCGAGAACTATGCCATCAAAAACCATATCCATCCCGCCATTGTCACGAAAAACAATATCGCAAACTTCACTAAGCAGCTCAAGATGCTTGGCTACAGCTTTGACTGGGATCGCGCGGTCGACACGACCGACCCGTCCTACTATAAGTGGACGCAGTGGATCTTCCTGCAGATGTTCAAGCACGGTCTGGCCTATAAGACCACCATGCCGGTCAACTGGTGCACGAGCTGCAAGTGCGTGCTGGCAAACGAAGAGGTCGTCAACGGCGTCTGCGAGCGCTGCGGCAGCGAGGTCGTGCGCAAGGAGAAGAGCCAGTGGATGCTCGCCATCACGAAGTATGCCCAGCGCCTGATCGACGATCTGGATGATGTGGATTACATTGAGCGCGTCAAGATCCAGCAGCGCAACTGGATCGGCCGCTCCACCGGCGCGGAGATCACGTTCAAGACCAACGTCGGTGACGACATCACGGTCTACACCACCCGTGCCGACACGCTCTTCGGCACGACGTACATGGTCATCTCGCCCGAGCACCCGCTGCTCAAGCAGTGGCAGCCGCACATCGCCAACTGGGACGCCGTCGCCGCCTATCAGGAAGAGGCTGCGCACAAGTCCGACTTCGAGCGCGGCGAGCTCAACAAGGAAAAGACCGGTGTCCGTCTCGAGGGCATCGAGGTCATGAACCCCGTGACGCACAAGGCGCTGCCCATGTTTGTTTCCGACTACGTCCTCATGGGCTATGGCACCGGCATTGTCATGGGCGTTCCGGGCCACGACCAGCGCGACTGGGAGTTTGCCACGAAGTTCGGCCTGCCGATCGTCGAGGTCGTCGCCGGCGGCGACGTGACAAAGGAGGCCTTTGTCGCCAAGGACGACAGTGCCGTCATGGTCAACTCCGGCTTCCTCAACGGCATGACCGTCAAAGAGGCTATTCCCGCCATGAAGAAATACGTCGTGGAGCAGGGAATCGGCAAGGAGCAGGTCAACTACAAGCTGCGCGACTGGGTCTTCAGCCGTCAGCGCTACTGGGGCGAGCCGATCCCGCTGGTCAACTGCCCGAAGTGCGGCTGGGTGCCGATCCCGGAGGATCAGCTTCCGCTCGTGCTGCCGCAGGTGGACAGCTATGAGCCCACCGATGACGGCGAGAGCCCGCTGAGCAAGATGACCGACTGGGTCAACACCACCTGCCCGCAGTGCGGCGGCCCTGCCAAGCGCGAGACCGACACCATGCCGCAGTGGGCCGGCTCGAGCTGGTATTTCCTGCGCTATATGGATCCGCACAACGACAAGGAGCTCGCCTCCAAGGAGGCTCTGGACTACTGGAGCCCGGTCGACTGGTATAACGGCGGCATGGAGCACACGACGCTCCACCTGCTCTACAGCCGCTTCTGGCATAAGTTCCTGTATGACATCGGCGTCGTGCCGACCAAGGAGCCGTATCAGAAGCGCACCAGCCACGGTATGATCCTCGGCGAGGGCGGCGAGAAGATGTCGAAGTCCCGCGGCAACGTCGTCAACCCCAATGATATCGTCGATCAGTACGGCGCAGATACCATGCGCCTGCACATCATGTTCATCGGCGACTTTGAGAAGGCCGTCTCCTGGTCCAACGAGGCCGTCAAGGGCTCGAAGCGCTTCCTCGACCGCGTCTGGAATCTCAGCGAGAGCTGTACGGACGACCCCGGGATCTCGTCCAAGAACGAGGCGGTCATCCACAAGACCGTCAAGAAGGTCACCGAGGACATCGACGAGCTGAAGATGAACACCGCCATTGCGGCCATGATGAGCATGGTCAATGAGTTTGCGGCCAACGGCTGCACGAAGGGCGACATGGAGCAGCTGCTGCTCCTGCTCAGCCCGTTTGCGCCGCACATCGTCGAGGAGATCTGGGAGCGTCTCGGCTTTGCCGCCAAGTATGGCAAGATGTGCTGCCAGTGTGACTGGCCGGTGTATGACGAGGCTAAGACCGTCGACACGACTGTCACCATGGCCGTGCAGGTGCTCGGCAAGCTCAAGGGCACCGTCACCGTGCCGAAGGACAGCGACCAGCAGACCGTCGTCGACGCTGCCATGGCGCTCGACAAGGTGAAGCGCCAGATGGACGGCATGCAGATCGTCAAAGTCATTCACGTTCCGAACAAATTGGTCAATTTGATTTTGAAGCCGAAGGCATAAGTTCGTCTTGACATTCGGCGTGATAGCAATTATAATGTTAACGCTAAAGCCATGCATGATGGCCCTTGAAGCGCCGCAAGGCGTATTTGGAGGGAGGGAATAAAATGTCTGAAATCTACGTCAAGGAGAATGAGTCTCTGGACAATGCGCTCAAGAGATTTAAGCGCAGCTGTGCCAAGGCCGGCGTCATGTCCGATCTGCGCCGCAAGGAGTACTACCAGAGCCCCAGCGTGCGTCGCCGCAAAAAGTCGGAGGCTGCTCGTAAGAACAAGAACAAGCGCTACTACTAAGTCATAAAAAATCCTGCATCCTCGGATGCAGGATTTTTTCTTTTTGGTCTCAGGCTTCCGGTGCGCAGACCGGCAGGTCGACATACGTCGGCGCGTGCGCCAGCGTCGGGATGAGCACGTCGACGGCGTCCGCCATACGCAGCTTGAGCGTGGACGTGTTGATGCACGGGTGGCAGCAGAGGTATGCATCGTCCAGCAGGTCGCGGTCGATGAGCAGCCGTACGCGCGCGTCGCGGTCGTTCATCAGACCCAGCACGCTCACAGAGCCGGGCGTGATATCCAGCAGCTCGAGCATATGCTCCGGGGAGGCAAACGACAGCCGCGCGCTGCCGATCTGGTGCGAGAGATCCTTTGTGCGAAACGGCTTGTGCCCCGGCATCAGCAGCAGGTAAAACGCCGTCTGCTGCCGGTTCGTGAGAAAGAGGTTCTTGCAGATCCCCGCACCCAGCACCTGCTCCACGGCGGCGCAGGCCTCGATCGTGTCGGCAGCATCGTGATCGACGCGATCATAGCTCAGCCCCAGACGGTCGAGCAGGTCGTAGCAGCGCAGCTCCTTGTCGAGCCGGTTCGTGTCCTCGGCCCGGCCGTGATATACGGTTTGGTCAACAAACATGGTGTCACTCCTTGAAAAGCAGTCTGCCGCTATTATAGCGGCTTTGCGCTGCAGGTTCAAGTCCCGTGCAGACGGTTGACACATCGGGTCAAAATGAGTACAATATATGGTGTGAAATTGTGCAGAAAGGGATTCTTCATGGCCTATCAGCTCATCGCCGTCGATATGGACGGCACGTTGCTCAACTCGAAAAAAGAGATCACCCCGCGCACGGCTGCTGCTGTGACGCAGGCGCTTGCGCGCGGATACCATGTCGTTATGGCGACCGGACGCTGCTACCGGCAGATCGCGCCGTATATGCGCCGGTTCCCGGCCATGCGCTATGCCATCACGTCCAGCGGCGCGGCCGTGGCTGACTGTATGGAAAACCGCATCATCTCGTCGCAGAACATCGCTGCCGATACGGCGGCGGGCGTTATGCGCGCGTTTGTCGGGCTTGACGGCTTTCCGATCATCTTTTCCAACGGCGAGGCCCTCTATCGGCCGGAGCTGCTCAACGATCCGCAGCATTTCGGTATGGATGCCTATGTGGACAATTTCAAGGCCAACTGCACGGCGACAGAACAGATGGAGCGCAGCTTTCTCGCTGCACCTTATCCGGTAGAGAAGCTCGACTTTTACTTTACGGACGCGGCCGAGCGCGCCAAGTTTCTCGCGCGTGTGCAGGGTGCGCCCGCATGGATCGTCCCGTGTGAGAGCGCGGGCGTGGAGGTCAATGCCACCGGCGTCGACAAGGGCAGCGGCCTGCAGGCGCTGTGCCGGTGTCTGAACATCCCGGTCAGCGCGGCGATCGCCATCGGCGACTCGGAAAACGACTGCCCGATGCTGCGCGACGCGGGGCTGCCGCTCGCTATGGGCAACGCCATTGACGATGTGAAGGCGGCGTCGGAGTATATCATGCCCGACTGCGACCATGACGGTGTGGCCGAGGCCATTGAACGCTTTCTGCTCGCGCAGCGTTGACCCGCCGCGCGAAGCGTTGTATGATAAAGCGTGGCCGTTTACGGCCGGATTTTATAGGAGGCGGAGTTCATGGATAACATTCAGCAGCTCAAACAGTGGATCGACGGCAGTGACCGGATCGTGTTTTTCGGCGGCGCCGGTGTCTCAACCGAGAGCGGCATCCCGGATTTTCGAAGTGTGGACGGCCTCTATAACCAGAAGTATGACTACCCACCCGAGACGATCCTGAGCCACTCGTTTTTCATGGCGCACCCGGAGGAATACTATAAATTTCATCGGGACAAGCTCGTCGTGGACGGCGCCAAGCCCAACCGTGCGCATCTGCGCCTTGCGGAGCTGGAGCGCGAGGGGAAGCTGCAGGCCGTCATCACGCAGAATATCGACGGGCTGCATCAGGCGGCCGGGAGCAAGAATGTGCTCGAGCTGCACGGCAGCATCCACCGCTGCTACTGTATGCGCTGCGGCCGGCCGTATCCGGCGGAGCGTGTCAACCACGGCACCGGCGTGCCGCACTGTGACTGCGGCGGCATCATCCGGCCGGACATCGTGTTTTACGAGGAATGTCTGGATGAGGACGTTCTGTCCAAGTCCATCCGCTATATCCGCGAGGCGGAGGTGCTCATCGTCGGCGGTACATCGCTGGCCGTGTACCCCGCGGCGGGACTTTTGAATTACTATTCCGGGCATAAGCTGGTGCTCATCAACCGCAGCGCCACGCCGTATGACGCGCAGGCGGATCTCATCATCCATGAGAAGATCGGCGAAGTCTTTGCTCAGGTATAACGGAGGAAACAGGTTTTCATGCGAATTGATGTAATGGGCGTCGGGTTTGACAGCCTGACGATGGATGAAGCGGTCGCGCGTGCGCGTGACCTGATGGCGGAGCGGCGCGCGGCCTATGTCGTTACGCCGAACCCCGAGATCGTGATGCTCTGCCGCGAGGATGCGGCGGCCATGCAGGCGGTGCAGAATGCGGATCTCGTGCTGGCCGACGGTATCGGCGTGATCTACGGCGCGAAGATCCTCGGCACGCCGCTGCGCGCGAAGCTGCCGGGCATCGACTTTGCCGCGGCGCTGATGACGCAGATGGGCCGCGAGGGCAAGCGCGTGTTTTTGCTCGGCGCGAAGCCCGGCGTCGCCGACGCTGCGGGCGAGAAGCTGCGCGAGCGGTTTCCCGGTCTCGTCATCGCCGGCACGAACGACGGCTATTTTCAGGACGATGATCCCGTTGTGGAAAAGATCAATGCCGTGCAGCCGGATCTGCTGCTTGTGTGCCTTGGCGCGCCGAAGCAGGAGCTGTGGATGCAGCGCAACGCCCCACGTCTGCGCGTCGGTCTTATGGCGGGCCTCGGCGGCAGTCTGGACGTGTTTGCCGGCAACGTCAAGCGCGCACCGAAGTTTTTCCAGAAGCTCGGTCTCGAGTGGTTTTACCGGCTCATCAAAGAGCCGAAGCGCATCGGCCGCATGATGAAATTGCCGAAATTCCTGTTTGCGGCCATCGGCCGCAGGCTGCGGGGGAAGAAACACCATGGCGAAGGGTAAACTGATCGTATTGGAGGGCATCGACGGCAGCGGAAAGTCCGCGCAGTACCGTCGCCTGTGCGCGCGTTTTGACGAGGCGGGCATGGCCTACCATCATATTGTGTTCCCGCGCTACGACCAGGAATCGTCGGCACTGATCCGGATGTACCTCAACGGCGCGTTCGGTACGCACCCGTCGGACGTCAACGCTTATGCCGCGTCCACGTTTTTCGCGGTCGACCGCTATGCGTCCTACCGCACCGACTGGGGCGAGAGCTATGAAAACGGCGGACTGATCCTCTCCGACCGCTACACGACCTCCAACGCCATCCATCAGGGCTCGAAGCTGCCCGAGGCGGAGCTGCCGGCCTTCTTTGACTGGCTGTACGATCTCGAGTACGGCAAGATGGGCCTGCCGCGCCCGGATCTGGTGCTCTATCTGGACGTGGACCTGCCGACCTCGCTCAAGCGGATGCAGCACCGGCAGAAAAAACTCAACACCAAGGCCGACATCCATGAGCAGGATGAGGCGTATCTGGAAAACTGTCTGCGCATCGGCCGCCTTGCCGCCGCGCATTACGGCTGGACGGTCGTGCCGTTCATGAAAGACGGCGCAGAGCGTGCGCTCGAGGAAAAGCACGAGGAGATCTTCTCGATCGTCCGCAGCGCTCTATGAGCATTTCCGAGGAAAAGTCCGCCCTGCGTCAGGCGCTGCGCCGGCGGCTTGCGCAGAGCGATCCCACGGACAATGCCGCGTGCGACGTTGCGATTACGATGCAGGTGCTCGCACTGCCGGAGTTTCAGGCGGCGGAGCGGATCTTTGCCTATTGCAGCGTCGTGCCGGAGGTGGACACGCACGCCATTCTCGCGCAGGCGCGCCGCCGCGGGAAAACGGTGGCGCTTCCGGTCCCGGAGGCCGGCGGGCAGATGTACTTCGCGCGCTATGACGGCGCGCTCGTGCCCGGACGCTACGGCATCCCGCAGCCGCCGCGCAGCGCACCGGTGCTGCAGCCGCAGCCCGGCGACCTGATGCTTGTCCCGGCGCTCGCCTATGACCGCGCGGGGCGCCGGCTCGGCCGCGGCGGCGGGTACTATGACCGCTGTCTCGCGCAGCTTGACTGCTGCGCCGTGGGGCTCATCCATGCGGAATTTTTGCTCGACGCGCTGCCGACGGCGTGGAACGATATGCCGGTTGCGGCCGTCGTAACTGAGCAGGGCATTTTGCGTCCGCAGGAAAAACCGGGGCTCCCGGAGGAGCCCCGATCCCTCAGCGGCTGTTAGCAGCCGCAGCCGCAGCTGTTGTTGTTCTCGCAGCCGCAGTTGCCCCAGTTGCCGCCGCCGCAGCAGAAGAGCAGGATCAGAATGAGGATGATCCACAGACAACTGTTGTTATTATTTGCGCAGCACATAACCAAAACCCTTTCTCCGCGCAACGGATTTTTGCGCAGCCAGACCCCGCGCGGTGCATGGATCTGACGCGAAGTTTTCCGGCAGGACCGGACAAACGGCGCCGTTTCCGTCCGTCGCCTTATCTTATGCCCCAAGGGGAAAGGGGGTTCCTGCGCCGAGAGGCCGCAGGGACGCATTCCAAGTTGACAGGGAGATCAAGCCATGGCCGATCATTTTAAGAACTTTGACGAGCTGTTTCGTGACGAACGAGAGCCATCCCGCCCGCAGCGCCCACCGCAGCGCCCGGCGCAGCCTGCCCGCCGCCGTCCGGCACAGCCGGAGGGACAGCCGCGCGCTGCCCGCCCGCGCCCGGTACAGCAGCAGCACGCAGCGCGCCCGCAGCCGGAGCAGCCGCATGTCCAGCACCGCACGGAGCGGCCTGCCCGCCCGCAGCCGGAGCAGACACATGTCCAGCACCGCACGGAGCGGCCTGCTCGCCCGCAGCCGGAGCAGACGCACGCCGCGCACCCCGCCCGTCCGCAGCCGGAGCAGACACACGCCGTGCGCCGTCAGCCGGCGCCCCGCCATGAGCCAACGCAGGAGCCGGAAGTGCAGCAGCGCGCCGGGCGCAGCGGCTGTCTCGGCGGCCTGATCTATTTTGCCTTCGTCGTCAGCGTCAGCATTATCCTCGCCTGTGTCGGCTGGATGGCGGCGTCGGACGTGCTCGCGCTCAACAAAGAGCCGGTCACGGCGACGGTCACACTCGACAAGGCGGAGTTTCAGGACGTCACCATCTCCTACACGGACTCAGAGGGCAACGCCAAGGAGCGTGCCGGCCATCAGGTCAGCGTCGGCTACGTGGCAAAGCAGCTCAAGGACGCCGGCATCATCAAGTACAAGGGTCTCTTCCAGCTCTACTGCAGCGTCTCACACGCAAAGACAAAGATCGATCCCGGCACGTATGAGCTGAGCACGAACTACGACTACCGCGCGCTCGTCAAGAAGATGCAGGTCGGTTCGGGCGCAATGGTTACGACCAAGGTCACCATCCCCGAGGGCTATACGATGGAGCAGATCTTCCGCAAGCTTGAGGACGAAAACGTCTGCTCGTACGATGACCTCATGGACGCTGCCGCGAACTATTCCTACAACTACTCGTTCCTCGACCAGAGCATGCAGGGGGACGCCAAGCGCCTGGAGGGCTTCCTGTTCCCGGATACGTATGAGTTCTATCAGGGGATGCAGGCCTCGAGCGCCATCAACAAATTCCTTGAGAACTTCCACAACCGCATCACGGCCGAAATGCTCGAAAAGGCGGATGAGCGCGGCATGTCTATGCAGGAGGTCGTCACGGTCGCGTCCATGATCGAAAAGGAAGCCGCCAACGACGATGAGCGTGCGATGATCGCCGCCGTCATCTATAACCGCATCGCGGCGGGCATGCCGCTGCAGATCGACTCGACGATCATGTACGTCCTGCCGGAGCATAAGGATGTGCTCACCGTGGAGGACACAAAGATCGACAGTCCCTACAACACCTATCAGAACACCGGCCTGCCGCCGACGCCGATCGCAAACCCCGGCCTTGCGTCCATCAAGGCAACGCTCTCGCCGGCAAGCACGAAGGCGCTGTACTACGCGCTGGATTCGGAGTCCGGCACGCATAAGTTCTTCACGAGCTACGGCGAATTCCAGGCGTTCGTGGCCAAACAGAGTTACTCACAATAAGCGGAGGGGTGGCATGAACAAACCGGAGTTGTTGTGCCCCGCCGGAGATCTGGAGCGCCTGCAAATGGCGCTCCATTTCGGCGCGGACGCAGTGTATCTCGCCGGGGCGCAGTTCGGCATGCGCGCCGGTGCGGAAAACTTTACGCCGGACGGCATCCGCGCCGCCGTGCAGCTTGCGCACGCACAGGGCGCTGCCGTGCACGTGACGTGCAATACCCTGCCGCGTGATGACGAGATGGCGCAGCTGCCCGCGTACCTCGAGCTGCTCGACGATGCGGGCGTGGACGCGATCATCGCGGCCGATCTCGGCGTGATCACGCTGGCCAAGCGCCATGCGCCCCACGTGGCGCTGCACGTGAGCACGCAGTTCGGCGTGGTCAATTCGGCTGCCGCCGCAGCGCTGTACGATCTCGGCGCGCAGCGGGTCGTGCTCGCGCGTGAGCTGTCGCTTGCCGAGATCCGCACCATCCGCGCCAACACGCCGCCGGAGCTGGAGCTTGAGGCGTTCGTCCATGGGGCGATGTGCGTGTCGTTTTCCGGCCGCTGCCTGCTGTCGAACTACCTCACCGGGCGCGATGCCAACCGCGGCCGCTGCGCGCAGCCCTGCCGCTGGAAGTACGGTCTCACGGAGGCCAAGCGCCCCGGCCAGGTGTTCGATATTACTGAGGACGAACAGGGGACGTATATCTTTAACTCCCGCGATATGTGCATGATCGACCATCTGCCCGCGCTGCTCGATGCCGGCATCACGAGCCTGAAGATCGAGGGACGCACAAAGAGCGCCTACTATGTCGGCGCGGTCACAAATGCCTACCGCCACGCGCTGGATGATGCGATCGCCGGCCGACCGCTCGCCCCGGTCTGGCAGCGCGAGGTGCTGCAGATCAGCCACCGCCCGTACAGCACCGGCTTTTACTTCGGTGAGCCGGGACAGTATACGGCGAACTCCGCCTACTTTGCCGGGGCCGAGGTCTGCGCTGTCGTGGAGGGCACCGCGCCGGACGGACGCGCCGTGCTGACGCAGCGCAACAAGTTCTGCGCCGGTGATACGCTCGAGCTCATCACAAACGACGCGCCGCCTGTGACCTTCACGGCCGAGATGCTGCGCGACGCCGACGGTCTGCCGCTCGAGACCGTGCCGCACCCGATGCAGCGCTTTACCATGCCGCTGCCGTGTGCGGCTGCGCCGCTGTCGCTCATCCGCCGGAAATTGCCCGCAGAAACGGTTGACATCCGGCTCGAATGTGGTAAAATATAAAAATCCAGACGATAACGCTGTGATGGAGAAAAGCTGTGCAGCACCCGGTCATCAGAGAGAAGGGGACGGTGGAAGCCCTTCGGCCGGCGGCATGGCGGCCGCTTCGGAGCGGCTCGGGACGACCGGGACGTGTGTCCGCGTTAAGGACGACTTGAGACGCCGCGTGAGCGGCAATCAGGGTGGTACCGTGAAAGCAGATTGCCTTCGCCCCTGTGTATGGGGCGGAGGCATCTTTTTTTGAGGAGGTATGTTATGAAATGTCTGCGTTGTAACGGCGAGATGGAGCATCTGGGCCATGAATCCCTGCAGCTTGGGCAATACGGCTTTTTTACCGGCCACCTGTCCAACCTCTTTTCCGGCGCGCTCGAGGTCGATATGTATGCCTGCAAATCCTGCGGCAAGCTGGAGTTTTATCGCGCGGACGCACCCAGCCTGTCCGAGCGGCTGAAAAATGAATGAAGCAAATACAATTGGAGGATAGATGATATGAAATCTTATGGTCTGAATGAACTGCGCGAGATGTTCCTGCGCTTTTTCGAGACGAAGGAGCACCTGCGCCTGCCGAGCTTTTCGCTCATCCCGCAGGACGATGCAAGCCTGCTGCTCATCAACTCCGGCATGGCGCCGATGAAGCCCTACTTCAAGGGTGACAAGGAGCCGCCGCGCCACCGCATCTGCACCTGCCAGAAGTGCATCCGCACCGGCGACATTGAGAACATCGGCAAGACGGCGCGCCACGGCACGTATTTTGAGATGCTCGGCAACTTCTCCTTCGGCGACTATTTCAAGCACGAGGCCATCGCATGGTCGTGGGAGTTTCTGACGAGCCCGGAGTGGGTCGGCCTCGATCCCGAGCGGCTCTATCCGTCCGTGTATGAGAAGGACGACGAGGCGTTCAACATCTGGCGCGACGAGATCGGCATCCCCGAGAGCCGCATCACCCGCCTCGGTAAGGAGGATAACTTCTGGGAGCACGGCTCCGGTCCGTGCGGCCCCTGCTCGGAGATCTATTTTGACCGCGGCGAGGAATACGGCTGCGGCAAGCCGGACTGTGCGCCCGGATGCGACTGCGACCGCTATATGGAGGTCTGGAACAACGTCTTTTCCCAGTTTGACAATGACGGCAACGGCAACTACTCCGACCTCATTCAGAAGAACATCGATACCGGTATGGGCCTGGAGCGTCTGGCCGTCGTCTGCCAGGGTGTGGATTCGCTCTTCGATGTCGACACCGTCATGAACATCACCCACAAGGTCAGCGAGATCACCGGCGCGCACTATGGCGACAGTCATAAGACCGACGTGTCCCTGCGCGTCATCACCGACCACATCCGCGCCTCCGTCATGATGATCTCGGACGGCATTCTGCCCTCGAACGAGGGACGCGGCTATGTGCTGCGCCGCCTGCTGCGCCGCGCTGCACGCCACGGCAAGCTCCTCGGCGTCAACGAGCCGTTTTTGTATCAGGTCGTGGATGTGGTCGTGCACGAAAACGAGTGCCAGTATCCCGAGCTGCGCGAGAAGCAGGCGTATATCACCCGCGTCATCCGCAACGAGGAGGAGAATTTCGCCAAGACCATCGATGCCGGCATGCACATCTTCTCCGACCTGCTCGCCGAGCACAAGGCCAAGGGTGAGTGTGTGTTCTCCGGCGCGGATGCGTTCAAGCTCTATGACACCTACGGTTTCCCGATCGACCTGACCCGCGAGATGGTGCAGGAGCAGGACATGACCGTGGATGAGAATGCGTTCCGCGAGCTCATGGAGCAGCAGCGCGTGCGCGCGAGAAAAGCGCGCGAGGCGCTCGGCGATCTGGCGTGGGCCGGTGTGGATCTCGGCCTCGACCCGACGCCGACGCAGTTCACCGGCTATGACCGTACGGAGGATCAGGGCACGATCCTCGCCATCGTCTGCGACGGTGAGGTCTGCTCGGAGATCGATGCCGGCAAGCAGGGCGTGCTCGTGCTCGACTGCACGCCGTTTTACGCCGAGATGGGCGGTCAGGTGGCCGACCACGGCGTCATTGCAGCCGACGGTGCGCTCTTTGAGGTGACGGATGTCCAGAAGGACAAGGCCGGCAAGTTCCTGCACCACGGTGTGCTGCGCTCCGGCCGCATGCAGGTCGAGCAGACCGTCACGGCGCGCATCGATGTTGACCGCCGCAAGGCGATCATGCGCGCGCACTCGGCCACGCATCTGCTGCAGGCCGCGCTGCGCGAGGTGCTGGGTGACCATGTGCATCAGGCAGGCTCGCTCGTCGAGCCGGACCGCCTGCGCTTTGACCTGACGCATTTTTCGGCTGTCACGCCCGATGAGCTGCAGCGCATCAACGAGATCGTCAGCGACTGGATCCTCGACGGCATGGATGTCACCGTGTCCGAGATGACCATGGAGCAGGCGAAGGCCGCCGGTGCCACGGCGCTCTTTAGCGAGAAGTACGGCGACGTTGTGCGCGTCGTGAACATGGGCGGCAAGTCCGTAGAGCTCTGCGGCGGCACGCACGTGGACAACACCGCAAAGGTCGGACCGTTCCGCATCACGGGTGAGAGCTCGGTCGCATCCGGCGTGCGCCGCATCGAGGCGATCACCGGCAAGGCCTACCTGCACGAGATGGAGGCGGTCAACCGCCGCCTGTACGCTGCGGCCGAGGTGCTGCACGCGAAGCCGGTGGACATTCTCGCCAAGGCCAAGAGCTTCACTGCGGAGCTCAAGGAGGCGCGCCAGAGCGTTGAGCGCATGAAGGAGAAGATCCTGCACAGTGACGTGGAGCGTTTCCTCTACGCCTCGAAGAACATCGGCGGCATCAAGGTCATCACGACCACGCGCACCGATCTTGAGGCCGGCGATCTGCGCAAGCTCGGCGATTTCCTGCGCGACAAAGACCCGGACACGGTCGCGGTGCTCGCCACGGCGACGGAGAGCAAGGTGACGTTCGTTGCCGTCTGCGGCAAGAACGCCGTTGCCAGGGGCATCCGTGCGGGCGATCTGGTGCGCGCGGTGTCAGCGGTCGCCGGCGGTAAGGGCGGCGGCAAGCCGGGCTCTGCCATGGGCGGCGGCAGTGAGGTGCTCAAGATCGATGACGCGCTGGCCGTCGTGGATGATTTCGTAGCGGATAAACTGGGACTGTAAGGAGGATTTCATCATGAGTGATTGCCTGTTTTGTAAGATCGCGGCGGGGGAGATCCCTTCCACCTGCCTGTACGATGACGACGATGTCTACGCATTTCGTGACATCAATCCCCAGATGCCGGTGCATTTTCTCGTGATCCCGAAGCAGCACATTGACGCAGTCGCGTCCATCACGGCGGATAACTCCGCCGTGGTCGCCAAGTGCTTTGAGGTCATCGCGAAGCTCGCCGCGCAGGAGGGCTTGACCGGCGGCTACCGTGTCATCTCCAACTGCGGCGACGATGCCGGTCAGACTGTGCATCATCTGCACTTCCACGTCCTCGGCGGCGCGCCGATGGGCGAGAAGCTGCTGTAAGCAAACGAAATTCGGCGGCGGGACTTGTTCCGGCCGCCGATTTTGTTTATAATGTCTGCAGAGAAAGAGGGGGCGACGGCGTGCGAAAGCTGGCATATTGCGCAGGCGGTTTTTCGGCTGCGATCTTTCTGGCGCACTTTCTGCTGCCGGGGCACTGGGTGCTTCCTGCGGCGCTGGCAGCGGTCGTGCTTGCGCTCACGGCGCTGCTGCTCCCGGGCGCGCCGCGCCGCCGCGTGATGCTGGCGCTGCTGTCGGCGGCGATCGGCTTCGGGTGGTATGCCGCGGCTTCGGCCGCGCGGCTGACGCCGGCCGAGGCCGTCCCGGACGAGCTGCAGACGCTCGCCGGCCGGGTAACGGAGTACCCGGCTGCGTATGAGCACAGCTGCGGGCTGACCGTGCTGCTCACGAGCCCGGATGTGCCGCACTGCAGAGCGCGGCTCTATGTCTCCGACGCGGAAGCGGCAGCGCTGCGCCCCGGCGATGAGATCACGGCGGAGGTGAAGCTCCGCCCATCCACACAGCGCTATGGGGTGGAGACGGATGCCTATATCTCCAAGGGAATCTATCTTATCGGCAACATTAAGGAGGGGTCGCTTGTACATACCGGTGTCTGGGCACACAGCCGTCTCTACTGGCCGAAAACAGTTGCCCATGCGCTCAAGGTGAGCGCACAGGCGGCGTTCCCGGCAGATGTGCTGCCGTTTGCGCAGGCGCTCATGCTCGGCGATAAGACCGCGCTCTACGCGCAGAATCTCGACATTCCGCTGAGCACGACCGGCATCATGCACACGGTCGCGGTCTCAGGTCTGCATCTGGCGTTTCTGCTGGGCTTTTTGCGCCTCTTTACCGGAAACCGCCGCACGACCGCCGTCATTGGTCTGCCGCTGATGATCGTGTTTACGGTCATGGCGGGCGGAAGTCCTTCGGTGCTGCGCGCGGCGTTTATGACGGCGCTGGTGCTGTTTGCGCCGCTGCTCGGGCGAGAGAATGACCCGCCGACATCGCTGCTGACGGCGCTGGCGGTCTTGCTTGCGGCGAATCCCTTCGCCGCCGGAAGCGTCAGCCTGCAGCTCTCGTTTGCGTCGATGGCGGGGCTGTTTTGCGTGTCCGGTGCGCTGCACCGCGCGCTCAGCGACCGGCTGCTGCCCGCGGGGATGAAGCTCTCGCGACCGCGGCGCAGGGTGCGCACTTTCTTCATTGCCACAACGGCGAGTTCCGTCGGCGCGATGGTGTTCACCGTGCCGCTCACGGCGCTGCATTTCGGCAGCATTTCTCTCATCGCGCCGGTCACGAACCTGCTGATCCTGTGGCTGCTGCCGGCGGCGTTCATCGGCTGCTATCTGGCATCGCTGCTCGGCCTCTTCTGGGCGTGGGGCGGCATGGCTGCCGCTTGGGTGACGGCGTGGCCGCTGCGCTATATCCTCGCCGTGGCAAAGCTGCTCTCCAAGCTCCCGGGTGCGGTGCTCTTTACCGGAAACCGCAGCGTCGTCTGGTGGCTCGTGTTTACGTATGGCGTGTTCGGCGCGGCGTGGGTCATCTCTCGCCGCCGGAGCATACATCGCTGGGTTCCGGCTGCGTGCAGCGCACTGGCGCTGTGCACGGTGCTGACGGTCAACGCCGTGCAGCTGCGGCACACGTCAACAGTCACGGCGCTCGACGTCAGTCAGGGGCAGAGCGTCGTCTTTTCGAGCGGACGCAGCTGCGTGATGGTCGATTGCGGCGGCCGCTCCACCGTGGAGGATCCGGGGGACATCGCTGCGCACAAGCTGCTTGCGCAGGGATACCGCGGTCTGGATCTGCTCGTGCTCACGCATCCGCATGATGACCACGTAAACGGCGTGCTGCGCCTGATGCACTGGCTGCCGGTGCGGACGCTTGCGATCCCGGCAGAGGCGGACACGATCAAAGCGCCCTTGAGCGACATTCTCGCCCTTGCCGCGCAGCACCGCACGACGGTTGTGCGCGTGGATATGGAGCAGACGCTCACGGCGGGCGGCATTTCGGTGCGCCTGTACCCGGAGCCTTGTACAGGCCGGGAGGACGGCAGTATGATCGTGCTGACGTCGATCGGCACATATGACACGCTGATACCCGGTGACGTGGACAGCGCGGCGGAGGCGAAGTTTCTTGTCGACTGCACCTATCCGGATATTGAGCTGCTGCTCGTCGGCCACCATGGCTCGAAAAAATCGACGTGCGATGCGTGGCTCGACGCCATCGCGCCGGACGCTGCGATCATCTCCGTCGGCTACAACAATTACGGCCACCCGACGGCCGAGACCCTTGCGCGCCTGCAGGCGCACAACATACCCATTTACCGCACCGACCGCATGGGCGACGTCACGGTGCATCTCTCGTGAGGAAACGTTATGGCAAAAGGAAAAAAGAAGCAGGAAATTCAAGACTATAAAGTTCAGCTGCGCGCGCTGCGCCAACAGGGCCCAGGGTGCCTGTATCTGCTCTGGGGACGGGAGGATTATCTGCGTGAGCAGTATCTGCTGCAGCTCAAAAAGCTCTGCATTCCCGGCGGGGAGGACGATTTCAGCTACCGCCGCTTTGACGGCGCTGAGCTCGATTTTCAGGCGCTGGCCGATGCGATCGACGCCGTGCCGTTTCTCAGCGAGCGCACACTCGTCGAGGTGCGCGGCTATGACACGAACAAATGCCGCGAGGAAGAAGCCGACACGCTCGTCCGTGTCATCAGCGACCTGCCGGACTATTGCACGCTCGTGTTCGTCATGGACACGGCGTTTGAGCCGGACGGACGCCTGAAGACGACCAAGGCCTTCAAAAAGAACGGACAGCTCGTGCAGTTTACCGCGCAGGGGGAGTCTGCGCTCGTGCAGTGGGTCGGCAAGCACTTTGCCGCGCACGGGAAGAACATCTCGCCCGAGGATGCGCGCCAGCTCATCTTCTTTACCGGTGGTCTCATGAACACCATGATCCCGGAGATCGACAAGATCGCGGCCTATGCGCAGGGCGATACGGTCACGCGCGCGGACATCCTCGCCGTGGCGCAGCGCATTCCGGAGGCGGTCGTGTATGAATTGACCGACTGTCTGGCCAATCAGGACTATGACGGTGCAATGCGCATCCTCGCAGACCTGCTGGCCGATAAGTCCAACACGCCGATCTTCCTGCTCGCCGTCATCGGTCAGCAGATGCGCAGGCTCTACGCCGCCCGCCTTGCGCGCCGCGCCGGTATCGGCACGAGCGAGCTGCGCGAGATGCTCGGCGTGCCGTATGATTTCATCGCGGAAAACCTCCTGCGCTCGGCGCGGAAATTCACCGGCCGTCAGCTTGAGGAGGCTGTGCGCCTGTGCGCGCAGGCGGACTTCGCCATGAAAAGCAGCGGCGCGGATGATATGGCGCTGCTCAAGGAGCTGCTGCTGCGCATTGCCGTGGGAGGTGCGGTATGATCCGCATCCGCGAGGCCATCATCGTCGAGGGACGGTATGATAAAAATACCCTCGCGCAGATCGTCGACGCGCCCATTCTCGAGACCTCCGGTTTCGGCATCTTCCATGACAGGCAGCGGTTGGCGCTGCTGCGCCGTCTGGCAGAGACGCGCGGCATCATCGTGCTCACGGACAGTGACGGCGCAGGCTTTGTCATCCGCAACTACCTGCGCGGCGCCATCGACCCGTCGCAGGTCAAGCACGCCTACATCCCGGATATTGCCGGAAAGGAGCGGCGCAAGCGCACCGCCTCCAAGGAGGGCAAACTCGGCGTGGAGGGAATGCGCCCGGATGTGCTGCTCGAGGCGCTGCGCCGTGCGGGCGCGACCATCGAAGGGGAGGAGCCACCGGCTGCGGGCGCACGCATTACGAAGACGGATCTCTATGCAGCCGGGCTCACCGGCGGTGCGGACAGCAAGGCCGCCCGGCAGCGGCTGCTCGCGCAGCTTGACCTGCCCGAGCATCTGAGCACGAACGCGCTGCTCGAGGTGCTCAATGCGCTCATGACGCGTGAAGAATTCCAAAAACTGTACATTTAGCAGAGGAATCGCCATATCTGATGGGAAAAACACCAGATATGGCGAAATTTTTCGTGCAAAAGCAGTTTGGCTGTGATATAGTACTGTACGGAATTATGTAAAGTAACCGGAAATCAATTACATGGAGGATGCAACGTATGAAATGCCCGTTTTGCGGCTTTGCCGAGAGCAAGGTCATTGATTCCCGCCCGGCGGAGGAGGGCGCGACCATCCGCCGCCGCCGCGAGTGCCTTGCCTGCCAGAAGCGCTTTACGACCTATGAGATCATTGAAACGCTCCCACTCGTTGTCATCAAGCGCGACGGCAGCCGCCAGAGCTTTGATAAGAGTAAGCTCATCAACGGAATGGTGCGCGCCTGCGACAAGCGCAAAGTGCCGCTGCCGGTGCTGGAGAAGATCGCCGACGAGATCGAGCAGGAGCTGCAGAGCGCGCTCGAGCGCGAGATCACGACCGAGCAGGTCGGCGAGATGGTCATGAAGCGCCTCAAGGACGTGGACGAGGTCGCCTACGTGCGCTTTGCCTCCGTTTACCGCCAGTTTAAGGACATCGACACCTTCATGCAGGAACTGACGAAGCTCCTCAACGACCGCGGCTAAAACACATTGCCGAGTGCGACGCGCTCCCCGTCGGCGAGGCTCCGGATGCGCAGACGCAGCAGGGCAATGTCCGCCGCGGCGGACGGTGCGCCGCTCTCGAGCGCACGCACGGCCTGACAGAATCCTTCTGTCACGGCGTCTGTGCTCTCATGCGGCAGCATACAGTGGGCATAGCTCTCGGCTGCGTGCCAGCGTTCGGCCGCCGTGCGCAGCGCTTCGGCGGCGCTGTCCGTGTCATGGGCGGCACAGCATGCTTCCGCCTGCGCCGCGGCGTCATCCAGCTGCGTGCAGAGCCGGTTCAGATACCGGATGTTGCAGACGCAGCCGGCGGCAAGCGTGAGCAGGAGCGCGCATGCAATGATTTCCTTTTTCATATCGGTTCCTTTGCGGCAAAATAGATTTGCCCCGCGTCGTTGAGCATCAGCAGATAGACGTCCCGGACGCTCTGCGCGCCGCGCTTCTGCAGCTGCTTTTGCAGCCAGCGCTCGTCGCGCCCCATGCGCTTGAGATTCTTGTCGATGATGCGCCCGTTGTTGATGAGGATGGAGAAGTAGCCGGTGTCGTCCGGCGTGACGCCCATCTGCGCGGCCGTGACCGGCTGCTGCTCCGGCGTGAGGATGATGTTGAGACGGCCGTTTGTCTCCAGCACGGCATACTCCACGCTTGTAATGTCAAGAATGCCCTGATTGCGCAGCTCCTGCGTCAGCTCGTCGAGCGTGAAGCGGTTGCGGTGCATTGCCTGCTGTGCGATGTGCCCGTGCTCGATGATGAGATTCGGCCGCCCGTAGAGCAGTTTGCGCAGGCTGACGCTCCGGTATGTCAGGCCGGAGATGATGAGCTCGCAGCAAAACAGCACCAGCAGCGGAATGAGCCCGTAGCTCAGCGGCAGGGACGGGTTTTGCAGCGGGATGGAAGCAATGTCCGCGACCAGCACCGCCACCACGAGCTCGGACAGCTCCAGCTCACCGAGCTGCCGCTTGCCCATGAGCCGCATGGCTAGGATGAGCGAGAGAAATAAGATCAGCGTTCGAATGAGAATGATCGCCATAGAATGACCGCCTTTCCGGGTGGCGTTAGTTTGCCCGTTTTGTGCAAAATATACCGAACTGGAGGTGCTGCATATGCAGTTTACAAAAATGCAGGGCTGCGGCAATGACTATATCTATGTCAACTGCTTCACCGAGACTGTGCCCGATCCGTCGCGTGCGGCAATCCGGCTGTCGGACCGGCATTTCGGCATCGGCGGCGACGGGCTCGTGCTGATCTGCCCGTCGGAGCGCGCAGATTTCTGCATGGATATGTACAACGCCGACGGCTCGCGCTCCGAGATGTGCGGCAACGCCATCCGCTGCGTGGGCAAGTATGTCTATGACCGCGGTCTGACGGATAAGACCGAGCTCACGATCGAGACGCTTGCCGGCATCAAGACGCTCTGGCTGAATGTAGTCGACGGTGCGGTCGAGACCGTGCGCGTGTGCATGGGCAGTCCGGAGTTTCGGCCGGAGAAGATCCCGGCCGCGGCAGGGGGGGAGACTTTCCTCGAGCAGCCGATCGATGTGCTCGGAGAAACATGGATCGTCTCGTCCGTGAATACCGGCAATCCGCACTGCGTTACTTACGTGGACGATGCCATGGCGCTGGATTTCCCGCGCATCGGCCCTGCGTTTGAAAACCATGCGGTGTTCCCCGCGCGGGCGAACATCGAGTTTGTCGAGGTCGTGGATGACCACACGCTGCGCGTGCGCGTGTGGGAGCGCGGCAGCGGAGAGACGCTCGCCTGCGGCACGGGCGCAACGGCTGCGCTGGCGGTAACGGCGCGGCTGGGTAAGTGCGGTGACGAGGCGGATGTGCTCCTGCGCGGCGGCAAGCTTCACATCGCGTGGGATCGGTCGCAGAACCTGCTGTATATGACCGGCCCTGCGGCCTTTGTGTTTGACGGCACGGTCACGCTCTGAGCGCGGCCGCGATGACGGTATGGGAGGTAACAAACCATGAAAACGATCATCGGAACAAAACAGAATGTTACAAAAGAGCTGACTGCGCTGGTCGCGGATGTGCTCGCGCACAAGCCGGAGGCGAACATTGCCGTCTCGGCAGTGGATCTTCCGGAGGAAGTGCTCGGCGCACTTGCAAAGAGCGACCTCGCCTTTGACAAAGCGACGCTCTTTCAGGCGTGTGAATACTGCGGTGCGGCCGGTAAGGGCGTACACGCGGTGGGTGCGGCGTTTCAGGTGCTCACGGCGGCAAAGCCGTTTGCGGCCGTGCACGCGCCGGATCCGGACGCGGACGCCGAGCACGCGGCGGATTACGACGCTGCCATTCAGGCAGCCGGAGGGCTCGATCTTGTGATCCTCGGTCTGGGTGAGCGCGGCCACGTTGCGTTCAATGAGCCGGGCGCCGGCTTTGGCGAAAAGACGCACATCGCAAAGCTCGCGGAGGTCACGCGTGAGGCCGCGGCCCCGGCCTTCGGTTCGCTTGAGCAGACGCCGGAGCAGGGCATCACGATCGGCATCCATACGATTCTCGGCGCGAAAAAGATCGTGCTTGTCGCCTTCGGCGCGCGCTGCGCGAAGGCGGTCAACGCCACGCTCACCGGCCGCCCGGAGACATTTACCCCCGCGTCATTCCTGCAGCTGCACACGGATGTTGAGGTTTATCTTGACGAAGCCGCTGCTGCGCAGTTATAATAAATAGTTGCCTGCTGTATTTTGCGGGTGATTTTGATCGGAGGAAAGCATTCATGTCCAAATATTTCGGTACCGACGGCTTCCGCGGCGAGGCCAACGTTGACCTGACCGTGGAACACGCCTACCGGATCGGCCGGTTTCTCGGCTGGTATTACGGCCGGGAGCACAAGTGCTCGGTCGTGATCGGCAAAGATACCCGCAGATCCAGCTATATGTTCGAAAATGCCCTGTCCGCCGGCCTGACGGCCTCGGGCGCGGACGCCTATCTTATGCACGTCACGACGACGCCGAGCGTGTCGTATATCGTCCGCTCGGACGATTTTGACTGCGGCATCATGATCAGCGCCAGCCACAACTCCTACAAGGACAACGGCATCAAGCTGCTCAACAGCGCCGGCGAGAAGATGGAGCAGAGCGTCATCGATGAGATCGAGGCGTATCTCGACGGCAATCAGGAGATTCCGTTTGCCACGGGGGCGAATATTGGCCGTACGCAGGACTATTCCGCCGGCCGCAACCGCTATATCGGCTATCTTATCAGCCTGTCCACGCACTCGTACAAGGGCATGAAGGTCGGTCTTGACTGCGCCAACGGCAGCACGTGGATGATGGCCAAGAACATCTTTGATGCACTCGGCGCGGACACCTATGTGATCGGCAACACGCCCGACGGCACGAACATCAACTGTGACTGCGGCTCGACGCACATCGAGAACCTGCAAAAGCACGTCCGTCTCAACGGGCTGGATGTGGGCTTTGCCTTCGACGGCGACGCCGACCGCTGCCTGGCCGTAGATGAAAACGGCTCGGTTGTCAACGGTGACAAGATCCTCTACGTCTGCGCGCGCAATATGCAGACGGAGGGCCGCTTCGGCAATTCCAAGGTCGTCACGACGGTCATGTCCAACCTCGGCCTGTACAAGGCGCTCGATGCGGCGGGCATCGGCTATGAAAAGACCGATGTCGGCGATAAGTACGTCGCGGAGAATATGCGCGCCAACGGCCATCTGATCGGCGGCGAGCAGTCCGGCCACATCATTTTCGGCAAGTACGCCAATACCGGCGACGGTCTGCTTACGGCCATCAAGCTCATGCAGGTCATGCTCGACCGCAAAAAGGCGCTCTCTGAGCTGGCTGCGCCCGTGCGCGAATATCCGCAGCAGCTCACGAACGTGGAGGTCGACGATAAGGACGCCACGCTCAGCGCCCCCGCCGTCGTTGCGGCGGTGCAGACGGTGACTGAGCGTCTCGGCGATGAGGGCCGCATCCTCCTGCGCAAGAGCGGCACCGAGCCTGTGCTGCGCGTCATGGTCGAGGCGGGCACGCACGAGCTGTGCGAGGAAAACGTTGCGTATGTGATCGATGTCATGCGCAAGAGCGGACATCTGATCCGGGTGCGCTGATATGATGACGATTCAAGACCTGCTCGATCTGAGCAAAACGATCGCAGCGCCGCTGTTTGCGGGCAAGACCTATCCGTGGGAGGCGCTGGCGGACATCGGGGATTTCATTCTTCAGCTCGGCCCCACGCTTCCGGCGGACGAGTATGAGCAGCGCGGCGAGAACATCTGGATCGCGCGCGATGCCAAGATCTTTGACAGCGCCTATATTGCCGGCCCCTGCATCATCGACCACGGTGCGGAGCTGCGCCAGTGCGCGTTTATCCGCGGCAATGCCATCGTCGGCAAAAACGCCGTCGTCGGCAACTCCTGCGAGCTGAAAAACGTCGTCCTGTTCGACAACGTCCAGACGCCGCACTTCAACTACGTCGGTGATTCCATCCTCGGCTATAAGGCCCATATGGGCGCGGGCTCGATCACGTCGAACGTCAAGAGCGACAAGACGCTCGTCGTCATCAAAAACGGGGCAGAGCGCATCGAGACCGGCCGCAAGAAGGTCGGCGCCATCCTCGGCGACTATGTTGAGGTCGGCTGCAACAGCGTGCTCAACCCCGGCACGGTCATCGGCCGCCACTCGAACATCTATCCGGTGTCGTGTGTGCGCGGCGTCATTCCGGCGGACAGCATCCTCAAGTCCTCGGGTGAGGTTGTCCACAAGACATGAAAGCAAAATCCCATCGGCGCAAACCGATGGGATTTTTTCTGCCGCCCGCGGCCTTACAGCAGACTGCGGTAGTCGGCGTCCGGCGTGATGCAGTCCGGCGGGAAGAACTCGTCGATGGGGAAGTGGATACGGCTGAACATCGAGCACGGGTCGTCTTCGCTCGAGCCCTGACACGCTTTGTCCGGCATGCAGTAGTCGTATGCCGGGATGAGCAGCTGCGTGTCACGTTCGAGCCGGATGATCGAGAACTGCCCGAGTGTCACGAGCAGCTTCTTGCCGCTGCAGGTGAGCGAGAGCGCCTCACCCATCGCATCGAGGATCGCCTGCGGGATTGCGTGCGGCTCGGGGTCTGTCTCGCCGGCGGCGGCACAGTCGACGAGCTTCATGTGCAGCGCGATCGGGTCGACCGATTCGACCACACCGATCGGCAGCCCCTCCTCGCACGGCGCGCAGCCGCCGCCGTCGGAAGCGAACATCTTCACGCTCGCCTGACTGCCGAAGAGCATGACGCGCTTGTCGAAGATCGCAAGGCCGCTCACCGGCTCGCAGCCGGGGAACGTCTCGCCGCGCACGCGGTAGAAGTATGTCACGTCCACCGTATAGTAGCCTTTGTTGAAGGTGATCTCCTTGACGCGCACGTCGGCGCACAGCAGCTCGGCGCTGCGCGGGCGCACACTCAGGGCGCTGTCGAGCTTTGTCTGCGAGGACACCGTCGGATACACCCGCAGGTCCTCCACACAGTCCTTATCGCGGCAGGCGTCAAAGATCTTGCGCGTATGGATGCAAACCGCCTCCCGGACAGCGGCGCTGCCCTCGACCGGTCCCGGTACAACTTTGTCTGCCATTTCAAAACCTCCTGGCATCAGATTGAAGCACGCTTCAGTAACAGTGTATGCATCCGGGTTTTTGATGTGATTCGGTTGGAAAAACCTTTACACAAAAGGCTTTGTGCGTTATAATTATTTATTATGCCAAGTGAGAGGTGCGTCATGGAAGGTCTCGGATTTATCCATGAGAAATTGGACATCAAGATCCTGATTCTCTACATTTTGAATCATTTACCCGCGGCTGTCGATGGGCAGACGCTGTCCGATCTTGTTTTCTGCGACAACGGCATCGGCTATTTCGACTACTCCGACTGCCTTGCGGAATTGGTGGATACCGCGCACATTACGGAGGAGGGCGGCAAGTACCGTATCACGGAAAAAGGCAGCCGCAACGTCAACGAGGTCGCAAGCAGCCTGCCGTATTCTGTGCGCATGAAGGCCGACCGCGTCACCGAGCCGATCGCCGAGCAGATGCGCCGCGCCGCCATGATCGTCGCGCAGCATACAAACACGCCGGAGGGCGGGTGCAATGTGCACCTTGCGCTCTCGGACGGCATCGGGCAGGTCGTCTCCATGCAGCTTCTGGCAGCCGACGAGGCGCAGGCGCGCACGATGGAGCACTATTTTAAGGCACACGCGGAGGATGTCTATCAGGCACTCGTGCGTTTGCTCACAGAAAGCGAGGAAAAGTAACCGGCATGAATACCTACATCCCTGAGGGCTACAAGAGCCTGCTCGGCGTTTACGATACGCAAAAGGCCATCGGTCTGCTCAAGCGTCTGTTTGAGGATCAGCTCGCCGCGAACCTGAACCTGTTTCGCGTGTCCGCGCCGCTGTTTCTCGAGGAGTCCAGCGGCCTGAACGACAACCTCAACGGCTACGAGCGCCCGGTCTCGTTCGACATCCTGCAGACCGGCAAGGAGGCGCAGGTCGTGCAGTCCCTCGCCAAGTGGAAGCGCATGGCGCTCTACCGCTACGACTTCTATCCCGGAAAGGGTCTCTATACCGACATGAACGCCATCCGCCGCGACGAGGATGTGCTCGATAACCTCCACTCCGTCTATGTTGACCAGTGGGACTGGGAGAAGGTCATCGAGCGCCGCGACCGCAATCTGGACTATCTCAAGTCCACGGTCATGGACATCGTCGCTGCCGTCTGCGAGACGCAGCGCACCATGCGCGCGATCTATCCGCAGCTTCAGGTGCTGCCGCAGCTGGAGCGTCAGGTCACGTTCGTCACCGCGCAGGAGCTCGAGGATCGCTATCCGGACCTCACGTCGAAGGAGCGCGAGCATGCCTTCGTGCGCGAGCACCATACGACGTTCGTCATCGGCATCGGCGGCGCACTGCGCTCCGGCAAGCCGCATGACGGCCGCTCGCCGGACTATGACGACTGGACGATGAACGGGGATATCCTGTTCTGGAATGACCTGCTCGGCTGCGCGTTTGAGCTCTCGTCCATGGGCATCCGCGTCGATCCCGAGAGCCTCGACCGCCAGCTGACCATCTCCGGCTGCGATGACCGCCGCAAGCTGACCTATCACAAGATGCTGCTGGCAGGAGAACTGCCGCTGACGATCGGTGGCGGCATCGGCCAGTCGCGCCTGTCCATGCTGCTGCTCGGAAAGGCGCACGTCGGCGAGGTGCAGGCGTCCGTCTGGGACGATGAGACCACCGCCGCATGCGAAAAGGCCGGCATCCGCCTGCTGTAAAAGTAAATGCCTGCAATGCCCCGAGATCCGTGATCTCGGGGCATTGCAGTGCACTTTTTGCGCATTTTGTCGATTTAAGATGTGAAGAAAGCCCCAAAACCGCCACATCTGCGCTCCGGTATGCTATACTGCCCCACGCGATGTGCAAAAGGAGGGATAGCGGATGCGGTCATGGCTTTCAAAAAACCGGCATGTGTACTGGCTGCTTGGCCTGATCGCGCTGGCGCTGGCGTATTTTGTGACGCAGCATCTCGGCTTGCGGTATCATGTCGTGCATCTGCCGCTCGACGACCGGATCCCGTTTTGCCCTGTGTTCGTCGTGTTTTACATCCTGTGGTATTTCTATGTGCCGGGATGTATGCTCTGGGCGTGCCTGCGGGCAAAGGACGTATTCTGCCGGCAGGCGGCGGCGCTGTTTTCGGGCGCGCTTTTGTGCGTAGCTGTATTTGTGCTCTACCCGACGTGCATCGACTTTCGCCCCGCGGCGGATGGGACGGGGGTATTTCTGGCGCTTTGCCGGCTCATCTATGCGCATGACGCGCCGGTCAACGTGTTTCCGAGCCTGCATTGCTATGAGGCGCTGGTGCTGCATCTGGTGACGTTTCGCACGCCGCCGCTGCGCGCGCGCAAAGCACTGCGGCTGGTGTCCTTCGTGCTGGTGCTTTTGATCTGCCTGTCCACGCTGCTCATCAAGCAGCATTCCGCGGCGGATCTCATCGCCGGCTGCACACTTGCCGTGGCCGCGTATTCGCTGACAACGTATCTGTTTTCCAAGAGGAGGTCTCACCATGATCATACGACCGTTTAACGCTGCCCATCTGCTGCTCCTTGCGCTTGCCGCCGGAGCGGTCGTGCTGCTGTGGGTGCTGCTGCGCGGCCAGCCGGAGCGCTGCCGCAGTGCCGTGCTCATCGCACTGTGCGCGGCGAACATCATCGGCTTTTTCGTCTACAAGGGCTTTTTGTCCCGGGACATGCAGTTTCTGCAGGTGTCCGGACTCGACCGGTTCAACTGGTTCAGTGAGCTGCCGATGCAGCTTTGCAACATCAATATGTTCCTCATCCCGATCGGCATCCTCACGAAGCGGCGCTCGCTGCTCGGCTTCGCGTTTTTCGTCGCGCCGCTCGCTGCGCTCATGGCACTCGTGTTTCCGGAGGCGCCGTTTGTCGGCTACTCGCTCTGGCTGCCGCGCATGCTCGGCTTTTACGCCACGCACATCCTTATCATTGTCTGCGGACTGAGTCTCGTGACGCTCGGCTTTTACCGGCCGCAATTTCGGGACATTCCCGGCATCGCGGGCACGTTTTTCCTGCTTGGCATCGGTGCGCTGGCGGTCAATTTTCTGCTGCGGCACACGGTTTGCCCGCTGGCAAATTACTTCTTCGTCTACGGCGGGGATGTGGACATCAGTATCCTGAACCTGTTCTGGAAGTGGCTGCCCGTGCCGTTTTTGTATGAGCTGCCGGCGCTTTTGATCCTCGTTGGCTATATGGCGCTCATCTGCCGGCTCTTTTCCGCATGGGATCGCTGCCGCGACCGGCAGAGCGCCGCGGTATAAAATGCAACAGCCTGATGCAAATGCGTCAGGCTGTTTACATTTTGGGCGCAAAAAGACCGCTGCGGACGCAGATTCCGCAGCGGTTCGTGGAGCGGGATACGGGAATCGAACCCGCTGAAAAGAATCGCAAAACCATTGAAAACACTACGTTTTTTGCTTGAAGTTAGCATTTTCGTTAGCATTTTGCGCAAAAAATCCGGCCATAGCGTTTTCCGCCTTGACCCGGTCTGCGTTTGCGATGTGCGTATAAATGCGTATCATGGTCTGGTTGTCTGCCCATCCGCCGAGCTGCATCATCTCCAGCTCCGGCACGCCGAGGTGATATCCAAGAGACGCGAAGCTGTGTCGAAGCCCGTGCGTTCCGACCTGCGGCAGCCCATTGCGCGCGCACACGCGGTTGATCTGGTGGTAAATCGTGTTCGGGTTACAGCGCACGACCGGCCCGGACTTGTCCTCGACGGCCTCCAGCGCGGCCAGCAGCTCCGGTATCATGATAGGGATTGTGCGCGTGGAAGATCGGTTTTTGTTGGATGCCTTTTGCTGCGGCTGCTGATCCTCGCCGATGACGACCGCACCGGATACGCGGATCGTCTTTGCGGTCAGGTCTATGTCCGACCAGTTAACCGCCATGATCTCCGAGCGGCGGAGGCCGTGCAGCGCCAGAAGCGCGGGAATGGCAAACGGCTCGTTTGCAACGTCCGCCACGAAGACCCTGATTTGCTCTGGGTCGAGCCATTGGCGTTCGTTCGGCGGCACTTGCGGCAGCGTTACCTTGGGCACGTCATACCCGCCGAATTTCAGCGCTGCCGCCACCATCATCCACGCATTTTTCAGCGTCTTCGGTTTCACGCTTTTTGCCTCGGCGCTCACAATCGCCTGCCAGTTCGTGATCTCACGGACTGGTTTTTTCATTTGCGCGGTGAACCGATTCCGCGCCATGGATTTGTATTCCCGAATTGTTGATGGCGATAGTACGCCGCGCTTGGCGTCGATGTATGCCGTCACGCACTGTTCCAGCGTTTGCGTACTCTTGCAGGGGAGACGCTGCCCGTTGCGGTAGTCGGCCTTGATCTTTTCCGCCTGTTTGACGCACTCTGTCCGCGTCGGGGCGGAGACCGGTATGCTCTCGCCGCCGAGCCGCATCTGGATAAACCATGTTCCACTTTTCAATTTTCGCGGCTCAGGGACTTTCATAGCAGAGACTCCTTTGATGTTGCACTGTGTAAGTATTGAAAGATAAAAAATATGTTAGAAATTTACGATACTGGCCAATATGCACAACAGATGGAAATAAATTATGTTAAATTGCATGTTTACATTTTTGCCGGAATGGCATAAAATAAAGTTGCAGGGTGTGTGATAGCGCTCTGCACGAAAGGAAGGAAAGGCTATGGCAACGAAAAGCATTTTGAAAACCGTACGTATCAAAGATGCCAAAGCCGCACGAGGTCTTGCAGATGCATTGGAGTATGCGCAGAGCAAGTCGGCTAAGCAGGTAACATTGCAGCACAAGGTGTCTGACGCGAGCAGAGAAGAGATCAGATCCATGTTTGCCAACGATGCAATTTGCAAATGACGGGAATTAAGCTTGTAAATCTGAATATTCTTATCGAGGAAATAGGAGAGGAAGCCACGAAAGGCTATCTCTCCTGTTTTTCGTGTCCGCAAAACCAAGATGTTGAAATGTTCTTACGGCAAAAGGCGATAGTGTTTGCAAAGCAAGGCCTATCGCAGACGCATCTGGTCTTGATGCCGTATCAGGGAAAGCCTGTTTTGGTGGGGTACTTTACGCTTGCCAACAAGAATATTGCAGTGTCTACGAAGAATTTGAATAGCAACTTGAGAAAAAGAATCAGAAAGTTTGCGACGCATGATCCAGCGACAAAGTCGTATTATATTGCCGCACCGCTGATCGCCCAACTTGGGAAAAATTTCACAAACGGATACAATGAGCTGATTACAGGCGATGAATTATTGCGCTTGGCATGCGACAAGGTAAGCATTGTACAAATGGCAATAGGCGGTCGAGTGGTATACGTAGAGTGCGAAGATAAGCCGCAGTTAAGAGACTTCTACGCTCGAAATGGCTTCTACCAATTTGATACAAGGAAATTGGAGCGGGATGAAACGGAACTTGAAGGTGATTATTTAGTCCAGATGCTGCGATATCTTAGTAAGTAAATACTGCTACATACTGCATAATATGTGGATGTTAAAGGAGTTGCTCCGGTGCTGCGGTGGCGGGGCATCTTCGTAGAAAGACAAAATATGCAGCCATTTGCAAAGATAACAGTACGATAAATTGTTTAATTACAAAAACGCTTGATTTTGAAATTTAACTGTTTGCCCCGGTGCGTTGCACCGGGGCAATTCTTATTTGATATCCGGTACCGTGGGAATTGCATCTTCACCTGGCAGGACGGCGCTGCAAAGCGTTTCGATAGCGCGTGCAAGCTCTTTGGCCTTGTCGGCGCTCATAATGAGAGAAGCGACAGGCTCTTTAGTGATTTTGCCGAGTTTATCTGTGCTGTCGAAACTGGGACACTGTTGTGCGAAGCAAAGCACAAATTCGTTACCATTTCCGCTGAGAGCACAGCTAAAGCCGTTTGTGTACTGATACATAGCTACCTCCATTATTACATTTGCATCAATTCATCCGTGTCATCCAGAGTTTTAAACTCTGCGTTGTTGGAAGATTCGACGTGCCATTCGCACGGTCTGTAATCGTCAAAACGAAAGATTTGCCCCTGATTATAGTGCGGCGGAGCAGTAGTGACAAACGGGCATTGCATTGGGATTTGAAGCTTATCAGCGATTTGGGAAAGTGTATTGAGCGTGAAGTTTGTCTCGCCCTTCTCCCATTTCGACACGGTGCTTTGAGACACGCCCATATAGTCGGCGAATTCTTTTTGGTTCATGTGGAGATCAAAGCGCTTTTTGCAGATCTCTGCGGCGATTGCTCCCTGTAGTCCTGCGAGCATGATTGCGGCCGGGGACATGGATTTTGAAAGCGCATCGAGTAGTGCGTAGGTGTTAGGCGTTTTCATGGTTATCTCCCTTTCTGGCTTCTTCGAGGCGTGCTTTTGCTGGCTCGATATACTTGGTGTAGTCGGTCTTCCGCTTTCCTCCTCGCTCATAGAAGGTCAGCAAAAGAATCGGCTGTTGGTTTTGCAGGAACGAATATAGCACTCGTATGTTGTACCCGTTGCCTGTAAGATGCATACTGAACAGGCCGTTGCCGATGGATTCAAACTCTTTAGACTGTACTGCTTGCGCACCGAACATGGACAGCATTTTTAACTGCCGGATGAGTGTAGCAAAAAGCTTTTCTTCAATACCGGTTTCGGCAATCAGCTCGACCAACTCTTGATAAAATTCACGAGTATACAGAAGTTCACCGAGTATTCTGCATAGCCAGGATAGCACTTCTTCTCTTTTCATTCTATGTACCTCAGCGCAATAATATTACTTTTAGAGAATAATATCAATAGAAATGATAAAAAAATTCGCGGATAGAATAAAATGTTTACATTTTTGGCGTAGATTTGACTTACGGCACTTTCATTCTCTTTTGGAAAGGAAATGCCGCCTGTACAACTCTTTCAATTCATCGGCGGTGTAGTTCGTGCCGAACCGGCGATTGATGAGGCCGCGCGTGATGCCCCAATTCCAGCCGTATTTGTGGATCATGCGGTACATGACCCTATAGATTTCAGGCTGCATGTGTGCCACCATCTTACAAATTGATGTATCGTTCACGCACAAGATTCTGAATTTCGATGTCGAATTGATCAGGTTCAATAATTTTGCGGCGTGGTTTGTATATGTACCCTCTTTTTTCCTTGTTCTTTGCGTCGTCAAGCGATTCCTGGATAATGGTCTTGAATTGTTTAAGATCTGAATCATTGAGGCATTCCGCAAAATAGTCAACCGCAAGTTCAGGACGCATTTTCAACAGAATTTTTCCTGTATGCGTAACGTCGTATGGAGAAATGAAATTAAGCCGCCGCTTTTCTGCTGCGGCTTTTTTTGCGTAATCGAGCGCGCTTTCTAGGTCGTAAGTGCTTTCATATAGGTCTGACATCATATTGTAAATAGACCAGAGCGGGTATGACCGTGGTAGCTTTGCAATGTCAGCACTTGATGCGCTTTGGAAGAACAACTGAAAATATTGGAGTGATAGGCGTCTATAGGCGGCGCCCTTTTCTTTGTATGCTATGGCGGTTGCGAGAACATCAAAAACACTACTTGAGTGACCGTATTTCTGGACTATATATTCATACAAGATATATCTCGGCTTGTAGATAACGGAATAAGTCTCCACTGCAAGGCCAATTCCTTGATATGGACGTGAATATTTTTTTCGAGATGCCAAAATCACTTCTTTAACAACGTCATTTTCATGGCTGGAAACGCGAGTTGGATCATATCGTCCATCCTTGAGGAGGCTTTGATTGCAATCTTGAGCATATTCACCCGGATGCTTCGGAATTGGCGCTGCTTCTGAAGCTTTTTTGCGTTTTTTATGAAAAAAACTCATGACACTCCACCCCTTTTATCTGTTTTCGCTTTGCAACGATTTAAACCAATTTTATCATTTTATGGTCGGAATGTCTATTCTTTCTTCTCTGTACGATAAAAGGGACTGCGCTATGCCGTCGCCCCTGCGCATAATAAGCGCGGAGGCGATGAAAGGTGAACTATCAAGATTACAAGGACGCGCGCGATGCATCGTGGCACATCCTAATCGACTGCAAGGTGACGGAGCTGCCGGTCAGGATCAGCGGCGTGTGCCGCGCGCTGGGCGTGTCCGTGCGGAGGTATACGCCGGCCGAGCGGGACAGCAACGACGGCATGTCCACCGTCATCGGCGGCGCGCCGACGATCATGGTGTCCAGCCTGGCGATCCCGGCGCGGCAGCGCTTTACCTGCGCACATGAGCTGGGGCACATTATCCTCGGCCACGTCGGCCGGTATGACCTCGTGTGCCGAGAGCCGGAGCCGGGTGACAACCCCATCGAGCAGGCGGCCAATGTGTTCGCGTCGCGTCTGCTTGCCCCGGCCTGTGTGCTCTGGGGCTGCGGCGTGCGGTCTGCCGAGGACATCGAGCGGCTGTGCGACATCAGCCGAGCGGCTGCCGACTTCCGCTGGAGCAGGATGCAGGAGCTTTACCGGAGGCAGCGCTTTTTGACATCATCGCTCGAGCGGCTGGTATATGCGCAATTCGAGGACTACATCAAAGGTCATCGGCTTCCGGGAGCTGATCGATGAGCGTTTTCAGAGCGGCGACTTGTTCGTCGCTCAATTTCTTCTCGACATAGGACCCATCACGGCCGGCGATTTTCACGACGTTTCTGCAGTTGGATGACTTGGACGATGTCTCCGAATTATAGCAGTTACTATCTGGGTCGGCAAATTCGTTTAAGTCTATATTATAGTGCGCACAAAGTTGTTGCAGAGCCTTCATGCGAGGTTCTTTTTCTCCGCTCTCCCATGTTGACACTGCTTTTCCGGAAACACCGGCGATCTTTCCGAATTGCTCTTGCGTGAGATCGTTATCAGCGCGCAATCTACGTATCTTTTCGCTTATTTTCATTTTGCACCGCCTTGTTATGATTACGCCATGAATATACCACCAAAGTAGCAAAAAAGCAACATTCTTTTCTACTTTTAGAACTTTTCGCTTGACATTCCACCAAAGTAGAATTATAATCGCAATGAAAGGAGGCGGATAGCCGTGGAAGAACGCCGAATGTTTACCATTGAGCAGGCCAGAAAATACGCCGGAATGACGCAAGAGGAGATAGCAAAAAATATTGGCATTTCAAGGTCTGCGTACATTAGAATAGAAAAGGACGCTGGTATTGCGCGCGTCAGTACTATTAAACGCATTTCGCAATGCACCGGCATCCCGATTTCAGATTTTGTTTTGCAATAAAATTCTACTTTAGTAGAATACATAATTCATTCAATTGGAGGTGAGGACATGTACCAAGCGGCAAAAATGATGATCGCGAGCAACGGAAGGCAGAGCGCGGTACTGCTCGACGGCGTTATGATCGGCGTCGGCGTTGGCGGCATCCGCCTCGACGTGAAGGAAGGTGTAGCGGAGCTGAGCATTACCGGCATTGATGTGGAGCGGTTCCGCGCCGGAAATGAAGCGGACTTCGAGCACTTTTGCGCCGGATTGTCAGGGGATGAACTGGGCGGAGAATGATAGCCATTCCTTTATGGTGTCGATGGGCAAATTCTCCATGAATATGATACCGGAATCGGTAAGCGTGTAATTGCCGCAGATGTCCGTTTTTATATATTTCGCGTTTGACAGCTCTGCCAAGCTGTCGGAGACGGCTGCATCAATGGCGGTGGCATCGTGTGATTCGGTATCGAAATAAACTGCGGAGGATTTTGCTTCTCCGCTTGCGCGCCTCGATTTATAGGCTTTGTAGATCGTAGCGAGAGCCTTTTTCGCGTCTCTGGTAAGTGTGTGATCCATGAATTTTCCCTCCTTACTTCAGCAGTTCTATTCCAGCTTGGAGGATGAAGGAGGAAATGCTGGATATGGCAGCGTTGAACACACTTGGGAAATGGGACTTTAGTTTTTCCCATGTGGTTGGATTTCTCGTCACTTTTAAGTATTCAGTTCCTTTTGCCGAAATACCTGTAAAAACATATGAACGTGCTCCGCCCTTGAGTGCTGTGCCGCGCGGGATGGGCAGATTGACTAGCCCAAGCTTCACCAGATATTCCGCAGCATTGTAAATGTCGTCGGATGTGTAATTGCTGAGCGGCTCCTCATGAAGCACCTTTTTGAGCTTTATGGGCTTGACACGTTTTCCGGTACTGCTGATTTCAAGACAACTGTCGAGGTATTGCAGCAAATCACGGGCGCAATCTTCATTTACCATGAGTGGTACATCCTTTCATACGCAGAATTTCCATGTTTTCCATTTGCAGTATATCAGAGAGCGCCGAAGTTTTCAATATCAGCACATTTTTTTAAAGGAGAGAGGTACATATGCCAAAACTGAGGAAGCGCACCAGCCGCTATGACCAACTGCAGACGCTGCTCTATGGTCAGATCCGGGTGCAGGGCGTCAAGCCGGAGACCCTGATCGGCTGCTGCCGACAGACGGCAGCGAACCGGCTGCAGAACATCGGCGGCATGACCATCAACGATCTGCTCGCGCTCGGTCGGGGGTTGGATATCCCCATCGACACCCTGCGCGCAGCGATCAAATATCAGTGAATGAAAGGAGAAACCAATGAAAGCAACAGGAATCATCAGAAGAGTCGATGACCTCGGCCGCATCGTGCTGCCGAAGGAGCTGCGCCAGACGATGGGCATCCGGACGGGTGATCCCATGGAGATCTATACAGATGCGGACAGCATCATCCTGCGCAAGTATGCGCCGGGCTGTGCGTTTTGCGGGAGCGTGGACGGAGTTCGGCATATCCACGATGTGCCGATGTGCGCTATCTGCGCGAATAACATGCAGATGCTGTACCGCACGGCAGCGGGGAGAGACAGCGAATGAAGGTATTCGGAGATCCGCGCGCCAAGGCGAAGGTGCGCCGCTTGATCGTCGGCGCGACGGAGGACGCCATCATGGCTGTGACGTTTTTAGCCGTTGGGTGCCTGCTTGGCTGGGTCATGCATGTGATCTTCACAGCCCTCGGCGTCGCATGAGACGTCCGGAGGTCGTATACATGTCACCGGCAGAGCTGGACGATCGCCGCCGGAATGACCGCTGGGCAGCGCGTGGCCGCGCCCGGGTAGTGTATCCGGGGCGCAAGGCCGTGACCGTGCCGTGCGCGTCGCCGTTCGCGGCGATCCAGTGCGCGGCGGACCTGTGGGGCGTCCCGTGGCAGGAAGTCGTCCACGGGGCGCGCGTCATGTGGGCGCCGCCGGAGACATAAAAAGATACCGCCTGCGAAGATCGTCAAACCCGCAGGCGGTGAAACACCCATAGCGCAGGGCGCGCTACACTATAAATTATAGCATACAGTTGCACGCCCTGCAAGCAAAAAACGCTGACGCCGCAAGGCGTTTTCAGCTTCGGTAAGACCAATTACTAACTCGACCGGAGACAGACAGGGAGGCAATCATGCCGTATGTACATCGCACCGTCGTGTGCGGGGAAACGGTCGAGCACCGCAAGATGTATTCATCCCGTGTGCACAGCAAGGAGATCAAGCCGCGCAAGCGATCATACGAGAAGGAGACCTCCAAGTGCCAGGAGCGTATCAACGAGCGCGTGGCCGAGGAGCATCTGCGCTGGCTCATCAACTGCAACTACCATTACGGTGACTTCCATCTGGTGCTGCACTACTGGTGCAAGCATGTCACGCTGGAACAGGCCGAGCGGGACAGGGCGGCGTTCCTCCGCGAGCTGCGCAAGGCGTACGCCAAAGCGGGCAAGCGCCTGAAATACATCGCCGTGCTCGAAACCAAGCACATGACGAACGTGCATCATCACATCCTCCTGCCGCGCTTTGACGCGAAGATCATCGCCGCCGCCTGGACAAAGGTGACCAATGGCGCGGGCTCTATCAGCTTCCAGATGCTCGATGACCGCAAGAACCACGCAAAGCTCGCGTCCTACCTCATCAAGGAATCACGCTCCACCATGCGCCGCTGCCGCGAGCAGGGTATCCGCCGCCGGCGGTATACCTGCAGCGCCGGCATGACCAAGCCGGAGATCCGCTATCAGGTGGCCAAGGCCGAGACGTGGAGAAAAGAGCCGAAGGCCAGACGGGGGATGCATCTCTATCGCTTTGACGATGGGTCGGAGTATAAGAGCGGCTGGCACGAACTGAGCGGCTGGCCGTGGCAGGAATATTACGAGATCAAAGACACCGCATAGGAAGGAGCAATTACAATGGGCATCAGCATGGACAGTTTGCCGCCGCGCTATCAGAAACAGGCGGCGCGCAAGCTGGATCCCGCAGCGTATGAAAAGGCGCTGCAGTTTTTCCACGCCGAGGAGTCGGCGAAAAACCCGGCGCGTCAGGCACAAGGGAGCATCAGCCGCGCGACCGGAGAGGGCTTCGAGGCGCAGATCCTCACGGCCTGCGCGTATTACCGGGCGCATGGCATCGCGGAGATCGACAAGACACCGGAGCCGATCAAGGTCATTTCCGGCCGGCATCAGAATCCGAGCGGCTGCTGGTCGTTCGAGGCGGTTTTCACAAAGCAGGCGCAGCCGGATTTTCAGGGCACGCTATGCGGCGGCAGCAGCGTAGTGTTCGAGGCCAAGGCCACGGACAAAGACCGCATTCTGCAGAGCGCGGTCACGGAAGAGCAGGCGCGTGCACTGGAATCGCACGCCAATATGGGCGCGCTGGCGTTTGTGCTGGTGTGCCTGCGCGGGCGCGCGGTGTATCGGGTCATGTGGGAAGACTGGCGCGATATGAAAAGGCTTTTTGGCCACAAGTACATGACAGCCGCGGAGCTCGAGCCGTACCGGGTGCAGATGCGCCAGGGCGTGATCCGGTTTCTCGGCGACGCAGGATAAAAGCGATAGCGAAAGAGAGGTATAGCTATGAACGAATTTTATGAGAAAGCCATCGAGCGGCTGCGCGATGACAAGGGACTGAGCGGGAGCAAAGAGCGCGCCATGGCGCTGGCCGTGCGCGAGGCGCTGGAGAAGTTCTGCGCGGATGACGGTGAGTTTGCGCAGGCCGTGGCGCAGGGCGGGAGCTTCCCGGAGTGCATGAAGGCCGTGGCCAAAGGCGTGGGCGGGAGCATATCGGACATCGAGGCATACCGCAAGGCGGTGCAGTTTTACTTCCCGGGTGCGGAGATCGAAACGACGATGCACGTGCGGCTGTGCAGCGATGACGCGAAGCCGGAGGGCCTGCTGCTGAAGCTGGACGACTTCTTCGGGGTGTGAGCCATGCGGTATCTGAAATGCAACCTGCCGCCGGAGCGGCACGAGGAGATCCTGGGGAAGTTCTGGCACTACCCAACACAGGAGGAAGAGGACGCAGTGCACGATCTGTTCACGCCGCACGTGTTTTTCGAGACATTCGGAAAGCGGCGCGAGGTGTGGGCGACGTGCTGCCGCCAGCATGGGACCATCGGCAAGCACGGGCCGAAGCACGGCAGCGAGGCCGGCTGCCCGTTTTGCGGGCAGGTGGCCGTGTGGAATGCAATCGGCAAATACGGCGAGCAGATGCATTCCCTGCGGGAAAAAACACACGTGGCATTTTTGCGCAGGGACGGCGATGCGCTGCTGATCGAGGCGATGCAGATTGAGATCAGCTACACGAAGGGCCTGATCTATGACGGCATCTACTACGACATGAACTGCTGGGGGCAGAAAGCCTACTATCTCGCGCCGGGGACGGTGCAGATGTGGGAGCGGACGCGGGAATGGAGCTGCGGAGAGTGGACGCTGCCGTACTGGAAGGCGAAGGCCACAGTGTCAGAGCCGTTTCAGCCGAACATGATGGGCTGGGCGTGCTATCAGGGCGACTATACCGTGATCGGCACGGATGCGCTGAGCGAGACGAAAGCGTGGCGCTACTGCCAGCTCGAGGACTGGATGCGCTACGAGATCGCGCAAAGCTGGGAAGAAGAGCCGGTGAAGTGGGCTGTGACCTATCTGGCTGCCTACGCGATGTGTCCGCAGATCGAAATGGCCGTGAAGCTCGGCCTCGGGGACGCGGTGACACAGCTTGTGGTGAGCGGCGTGAAAAACGTGCGGATCCTGAACTGGAGTGCGCGAAATCCGGCAGACTTTATGCGAATGAGCAAGCAGGAGGCGCGCGCATGGCTGCAGTCTGGCGGAGACTTTGAGACGCTGAGAAGCTGGCGGGAGACCGCGCCGGAGCTGACACCGGATGTGTACATCCATCTCTGCCGGCAGCTCGGCGGGGGACGGATGGTGGAAGCGTGCAAGGAGTGCGCGGAGACGGCCGGCGTGAAGCTGGAAAAGGCGGCACGATATGCCGAGACCAAGACGCGCGTGGAGCTGTGGGTGGACTATCTGCGCATGGCGCGCGAGCTGGGCTATGACCTGACAGAGGCGACGGTGGCCATGCCGAAGGACCTGCGGGAGCGGCACGACGCGGCGGACGAGCTGCTGGAGATCCGGAAGGACCAGGCCGCCACTGCGGCCTATGCGAAGCGGTACAAGAAGCTGTGCCGGAAATATGAATTTGCTCTGAGCGGCTTGCGCATCGTGGTGCCGAAAAGCGGCAGCGAGATCGTGCGCGAGGGCAAGACGCTGCACCACTGCGTGGGCGGCTACGCCGCGCGGCACATCGAGGGTAGGACAACCATCCTGTTCCTACGGCATGAGAAGCGGCCGGAGCGCCCATGGATGACCATTGAGCTGACAGGAAGCGATACGATCCAGCAAGTGCACGGGTACAGAAACGAAGGGTACGCGCATGCGCAGGACCCGGGGGAGCGGTATGGGTGGTTTTTGGATGCGTGGCTTGCATGGGTACACGCCGGCAGCCGCCGGGATAAGAAGGGGCGGCCGGTAATTGCAGAATCGAAGGAGAAAACAGCATGAACGAACTGGACATTAAGCGAACGCCGGAGACCGTGGGCGCAGAGATCCGCGGCCTGACGGCGCAGGCAAAGCAGATGACGCTGTGGTTCGGCATCGAGATTGGACGGCGGCTGTGTGAAGTGAAGGAGATGATCGGCCACGGGGAGTGGCTGCCGTACCTGAAAGCGCAGACGGAATTCAGCCAGAGCACGGCATCGCGCTTTATGACGCTGTACCGCGAATACGGGGCGCAGCAGCAGACCCTTTTTGGGGCGGAATCAAATTACCCAACGTTGAATAATTTAAGCATTTCCAATGCTTTGCGGCTGCTCGCGCTGCCGGAAAACGAGCGGGAGAGCTTTGCCGAGGAGCACGATGTGGAGCACATGTCGGCGCGGGAACTGGACGAGCTGATCCAGGCAAAGAAGGCGGCCGAGGACGAGCGGGATCTGTACGAGAAAAAGCTGGCCGAGCAGATGGGCGCGGCGGAGCGGCTGAAAAAAGACGCAGAGACGGCGGCGCAGGAGGCCGAGGCGCGCCGCCGGGAGCTGGCGGAGACACAGGAGCAGATCCGGGCGCTGCAGGAAAATGTCCGCACGCTGGAGAGCCGGCCGGTTGAGGTGGCCGTGCAGGTGGACGAGGGCGCTGTGGCCAAGGCGCGCGAGGAAGAAAAGGCGGCTGCGCAGAAAGAGCTCGAGCGGCTGGGAAAGAAGCTGCAGAAGGCAGAAAAGGCGCGCGAGCAGGCGGAGGCCACGGCCAAGGCTGCCGAGGAAAAGCTGGAAACTGCCACGGCCGACGTGGCCAAAGAGCGCGACGGTCTGAAGCAGGAGCTGCAGGAGGCGCGCCGGCGGCTCGAAATGAGCGATGTGACGGTGGCGCAGTTCAAGATCGTGTTTGACACCGTGCAGGGGAATCTGAACGACATGCTGGCGCTGATCGCAAAGGCCAGCGGAGAGAACCAGACAAAGCTGCGAGCGGCTGCGGAGAAGCTGGTCGATGCTTTTAAGGGCCGAATCGAATCATGAAAGGAGGGTAACCATGAAGATCTACATATCAGGGAAAATCGCCGGGGATCCGGACTATAAGGGAAAATTCGCCCGAGCGGCTGCACAGCTCGAGCAGATGGGCGCGACGGTCATCAATCCGGCCACGGCGCCGGAGGGGCTGACCAAGCTGGACTATATGCGCATCTGCTTCGCTGAGATGGAGGCGGTGGACTACGTCGTGTTCCTTCCGGACTGGTCGTCTTCGGATGGCGCGAAGCTGGAACGCGCGTGGTGCGATTATGTCGGCGTTCCGGCTGCAAGCTGGGATTCGTTTCTGAAATCAATGCAGGGAATCAAAAATGCAGCATGCGGATATTCGTTCCGCGATCTGTTGGCGCGCGAGCATCCGGACAAGGTGGATGCACGCTGCATCGGCGGGTGCGCGGGATGTCCGGAGGAATACGGATACGAGCCGGAGAACAGCACTGAATGTCTATGCGAAAAGAACTGGAATACAAAGAAAAGCGTGCCGCAGATATGCACAGAGTGCTGGGACCGCATTGTCCCGGGGAGCGAGGCAGTGTGAAATGATGAATTACAAAGGCGTGGCGCGGTTGGCTGCGAAAGAAGCGAAGGGATATCAGCTGTTGATCTACGAGACCGGCGGCGTTATTGGCATGGTTGGCCGCGAATGGGCATACGGCGCACAGGTTGATATGCTGCAGCGAACTAACGGCCGGGAGTTGCTGGCGGAAGTGGTGCGCATGCTCGGCCGGATACCGGAAGAAGAAGCGGTGAGCGTTCAGGAAAGCGGGCGGATCGAACAGGCTGTGCTGCTGGACGCAGCGCTCCAGCGCATGGGTGAAGCGCTGGCGGTGCCCACTATCCAGGAGGCAAAAGCCACGCCGCTGATGTATGGAAGCACGGCGTTGTGGCAAACGCGGGAGAAAATGATTATCGGCCTTCCCGATGATGTGCAGGCCGTTGTGGCGGCAAATGAAGTGCTGCTGACGGATGAAGCCGGTAAGGTGGTGCGTTATGATTTGGACAGCGAGACGTTCATCGCGCAGTCGCTGGAAAACGCAGATGCGCTGTGGCGGGCACTTACATCGACAAGATGGGTTGCTTGGGATGACTGACAAAGGAGGTGAGGATGTTGGACTGGAAACGGGAGGCGGCTGATGAGCTGCGAAACTACACGAACCGAAAGGCGGCAATTGAAAACATCAGAGATCAGATCGCTGACTTGGCAACGGAGATCACGAGTATCCGCAGTGCATCGGCGGACGGCAGCCCGGTCGCCGGTGGCTCAAACGGCAGGGACGATGCGCTCGTCAACAACATCCTGAAACGTGAGCGGCTGGAAGAGGCGCAGCGCTTGACAGAGAACCGGGTGCGCCGCGTGGATCGTGCCTTGAATCAGCTCTCTGAGCGGGACCGCTGTGTGCTGCAGCGCTTTTACATCACGCCGTGTATCGGCGGCGTTGAGCGGCTGTGCCGGGAACTCGCTGTCGAGAAGCCGACGGTATACCGCTGGAAAGACAGGGCGCTGCGGAATTTCACGATTATCATGTATGGCCTCACGGAGAGCTGACGGAAAGATGAGAAAAAAGTGAGACGATTTTTTCGAAAATCTGTGTTAAAGTGATATCGCGGGATTGCGAGAGAGACCGGTCCCGCAAGTCACTTTGTGATATACCTCTCTTCCTTTGATCCTTTTTGCAGAATGTACGCATGGCTTTTTCTCTTGTCTCTGTCAACTCCGGTTTTCTCATGTCTCTCAACAAAGCAAAGCACCGGCCCGGTTTCGGGTTCGGTGCTTTGTGCATTCTGGTGCGGTTATGAATCTGAAACAACTTACCTACAAACTGCAGGCGGCGCTGAACCAGCGCGGCGAGCATTACAAAGTCAATCAGTTACAGCACTACTCCGAGCGGCTTGGCCGGATGGTAACAAAATACGTGCTGGAAAAGGCAGAAACCGATGAAACCGGGAAGCATATCAGCACGCGCGTACTGGAGACTTACAGAATGGCGGATGTCGTAAAAACGCTGGCGAAAATCTATAGCGGGTGATCCCATGAATCTCACGCCAAAGCAGCGCGCTTTTGCGGATTTTTACATCGAATTGGGCAATGCGACCGAGGCGGCGCGCCGGGCGGGATACTCGGCGAAAACCGCCAAATCCATCGGAGCGGAAAACCTGACAAAACCTGACATAAAAATCTATATAGCGCGGCGGCAGGAAAAAATCGAATCCGAGCGCACGGCATCCCTGAAAGAGATCCAGGAGCTGCGCACGGCGATCATGCGCGGGCAGGAAAAAGACCAGTTCGGTATTGAAACCTCCATCGCCGACCGTCTACGCGCAGCCGGCGACCTTGAGAAGTCGCTGCGCATCAAGGAAGAGCAGGAAACAAAGGCAGCAGCGCGTTCATCCGCGCATTACGAGCTGCCCGCGCGCGTCCTTGGCCGGGCGTTTGTGGACATCAACCGGCGCATTCAGCCGAACATGACGTATGTCTTTGAAGGCGGCCGCGGCGGCCTGAAATCGTCGTATATATCCCTGAAAATCGTCGAGCTGCTGAAAAACAACCCGACGATGCATGCCTGTATCATTCGCAAGATGGGCAACACCCTGAAAGACAGCGTGTATGCCCAGATGAAATGGGCGATCAATGAGCTGGGGCTGTATGATGAATTCAACTGCAAGCTGTCGCCGCTGGAAATCGTGCTGAAAGAAACCGGCCAGACGATTTATTTTCGCGGCTGTGACGACCCGTTGAAGCTGAAATCCATTAAGCCGCCGTTCGGCTACATCGGCATCCTGTGGAAGGAAGAAAAAGACCAGCTTTGCGGGCCGGAAGAAGAACGTTCTATTAACCAGTCTGTGCTGCGTGGCGGCGCGGATTCTTACGACTTTTCGTCCTATAACCCGCCAAAAAGCAAATCCAGCTGGGTCAACAAGGAGCGGCTTGTCCCGAATCCGGGGCGCGTTTTCCATCATTCCAGCTACACAGAAGCACCGCCGGAATGGCTTGGTGCGAAGTTTATCGCCGACGCGGAGCACCTGAAAGAGGTCAACCCGGCAGCATACGAACACGAATACGAGGGCGTGGCCAACGGCGACGGCGGCAGCGTCTTTGACTATCTGGAGCTGCGTGAGATCACAGACGAAGAAATTTCGCATTTCGACCGCATCTTTCAGGGCGAGGACTGGGGCTGGTATCCAGATCCGTACTGCTTCATCCGTTGCTACTACGACAGCGACCGCGAGGCGGTGTATATCTACGCGGAGCACTATGCCAACAAGGAGTCGAACGAACAGACGGCGCGCTGGATCATCGAACACGGCTATGACGATTACACCATCACGGCCGATTCGGCCGAACCGAAAAGCGTCAACGACCACCGCGAAATGGGTCTGCCGGTCACCGGCGCCGTTAAAGGCCCAGGGTCGATCGAACACGGTATGAAGTGGCTGCAGCGCCGGCGCATCATCATCGACCCGGTGCGCTGCCCGAATGCAGCGAAAGAATTTTCGGAATACGAATACGAGCGGGACCGGGACGGCAACGTCGTCACCGGATACCCGGACGTGAATAACCATAGCATCGACGCCACGCGGTACGCACTGGAACCGCTGACGATGCGCAGGGGGGCAAGTGCATGACTGTAAATATTTTGGGGACGGAATATGAAATCATTGAAGCCACGGCGGCCGAAGATGCAATGCTTGAAAAATGCGATGGTTACTGCGACAAAACGGTAAAGACCATTGTTATTTCAAAAAAGGCCAAAGACTGCGACCTAAAAGACTTTAGCGTCTATCAGAAAAAAGTTATGCGTCATGAGATCATTCATGCATTTCTGTTTGAAAGCGGGCTGTCCGAAAACTTTACGCATCCGGAATACGGCCATGACGAAACATACGTGGACTGGATTGCTTCGCAGTTTCCGAAAATGTGCGAAGCGTTCAAGGAGGTTGGCTGCCTGTGAAAATCAATATCCCGCTGGACAGCGTGAAAAAGCAGATCCGCGAAGAATTCCGCATTGCGCCGCTGGTAACGCCGGAAATGCGCGAAGCGGAAGATCTGTGGATGCAGATCTGGATGGGTACACCGCCGTGGGCAAACGATCAGGATCGCACCATCAATTTTGCAAAGGCCGTGACCGGCGAAGCTGCGCGCCTTGCGACGATGGGCGTCAGCGTTGAACTGTCAGGCTCTGCTCGCGCGGACTGGCTGCAGGAACGTCTGAATGAAGAACTGATTCCCTTCCTGCGTGACATGGTGGACGTGGGATGCGCCGCCGGTATGTTCCTGCTGAAACCCACGCCGGACAGCATCGGTTTGTACACGCCGCCGGAATTCACGATCACGGCTGTGGATAACCGTAAGCGTGTGATCGGCGTCGTGCTGTATGACACGAAGGCAACGCCGGATTATTACTATGTCAAGGCCGAATACCATCGCTATGAAGGGACGCATTATGTGGTTTCCAACCGCGCGTTCCGGCTGGCGAAGGGCAAAACATCGGCATCACGTGTGAATCTGGATGAAGTGCCGGATTGGGTGGGCATCCTGCCAGACGCCGTGCTGGATGATACCGCGCCGCTGTTTGCCGTGTGCACCATGCCGGATGCCAACAACATTGACGGCGGCTCATGCGGTATGTCCATCTATGCCAATGCTCTGCCGGAGCTGCGTGGGCTGGACGTTGCATGGTCGGCAATGGTGGACGAAATTCAGGATTCCCGGTCGATTGCCCTTGTGGATGATCGTCTGCTGCGCGAACCTGGGCGGAAGAATGTTTCCGTGCGGCTGCCGCGCTATGTGCAAAACGTTGCCGGTTCAGCGGCGGAAAGTTTTTATCAGGAAATCGACCGCAAGCTGAAAACCGGAGAACGCCAGACCGGCATCAATATGCTGCTGCAAAGCCTGTCGACCAAATGCGGCTTTTCGGAAGGCTATTTTAGCTATAACGAAAAGCAGGGCCTTGCCACCGCAACGCAGGTGGAAGCTGATGACCGCCGCACCATCCAGCGCGTCAAGGACATCCGCGACCGCATCCAGGCAGCTGTGGATGATCTGATTCAGGCGCTGAACGACTACGCTGATATCTACGATCTGGCGCCCTATGGCACGTATACCGTGGCGTACAATTTCGGCGACATCACGTACAGTTATGAAGAAGACCGGCAGAACACAAAAAGCCTTTGCCAGCTCGGCGTTTTGCCGTGGTGGATGTATCTGGTGCGCTTTGAAGGATTCAGCGAAGACGATGCGAAAGCGGCCTATGCCGAAGCCAACACGGCGAAACCGGGGCTGTTCCCTGATACCGAATGATCACCCCGGAACAGTTCCAGGAGATCGGCGAAACCCTGCTGCCGCTGCTGGACGACCTGACAGAATGGATCGCCAGCGACATGATCGAGCGCTTCATGATCCGCTTCGGCCGCGGCGAAGAAAAGCTGCTGACCGGCACGGATGAATGGCAGGCATGGGTGCTGGAACAGGCCGGCGGGAATCTGGACGAAATCCAGAAGGCGTTGGCCAAAAGCACCGGCAAATCGCAGCAGGAAATCGCAAAGATCTTCAAGGACAGCGGCATTCAGGCAGCAAAAGCGGATGCAGAAGCCGCCGCCGTGACGTTTTCCGGCCTCTCGTCCGGCATGATGGCGATCATCACGGATGCCTATGAGCGCACAGTAGGCGAAATTTCAAACATCACGTGCACAACGGCCGGCGCGACCAATCAGGCGTTTATCGACATCTGTGACGCTGCATATTGGAAGGTACGTACCGGTGCGCAGTCCTACACCGCCGCCATGCTGGAAGGCATAAAGGAGTTGGGGCAGGTGCAGCCGACTGTTCGGTATCCGTCCGGCCATAAGGACACGCTGGAAGTGGCGGTGCTGCGCTGCATCCGCACGGGCGTGGCGCAGTCGTCCGGGAACATGACGATCCAGCAGTGCAAAGACATGGGCTGGAATCATGTGCTGGTGTCACAGCATCTGGGCGCGCGTGTGTCCGATACCGACCCGGTCGCCGATCATGCCAGCTGGCAGGGCAAGGTGTACTGCATCGACGGAAAGGACGCGCAGTTTGATAACCTGCTGGACGCGACCGGCTACCCGGGGAATCCGCTTGGCCTGTGCGGCTATAACTGCCGCCATTCCTTCACGCCGTTCCTGCCGGGCGTCAGCCAGAATCACAACAAACCGATCGATACCGAAGCCAACTGCCGCGCCTATGAGCTGTCGCAGACGCAGCGCGCGATGGAACGCCGCATCCGGGCGCAGAAGCGCAAGTGCACGGCGCTGCATACAGCCGTGAAAAACTGTGAAGATCCGGCGGCCAAGGCAAAGCTGCAGGAGAAATACACGCAGTCCGCCAAGCGCCTGCAGGATCAGAATGCGGCCTACACGAAGTTCTGCGCCGACAACGACCTGAAACCATACCACGAGCGGCTTGCCGTTGCAGGGTGGGATCGCTCGGCGGCGTCAACCGCGTCCGCGGCCGTTCGAGAGCAAAAGCGCGTCGACAAAATGATAGCCGATTTTAACGCCGAGCATGTGGCGAAAGATCCTGCAGAACTTCTTCCAAAGTACGAATATGCACACGGTGTAAAAGAAAAGCTGTTGAACTATTCGCTTAATATGAAGGAGGGCGCCAGTGGGCGAGATAAGGCGGTTGTATTTCAGGCGGCGCTGGGGTATAATGCAAATAATTACGAGCTGCTTATGCAGGAGATTATGGCGGGCATTGGCAGGTATAAGGCCAGCGGGAAAACAACCACAGAACATGGGGAGAAATTTACCGTGCGAATGCTGGTGAAGGGCGCAAATGGACGCTATGTCCCGATTAGAACGGGATGGATCATCGCCCCGGAGGATAGAACTCCGCGCATGACGACGGCATTTGTGGACAGATGAGGAGGGAAAAATGATATGCAGAGGCCAAAAGAATATGATTGTGTTCGCTTGAAGGATGGGAGAGAAGGCACAATCGTGGGGGTCTATTCGGGGGATGTATATCTGGTTGATATTGATTACCCGCCGGAGCGGCTGCATGAGATTGAGGATACAACAGAGTTCATCAAAGCGACGGATATTGAAAAGATCACTTATGTACATATCGCGGAATAAACAATCGGATAAATTTTAGCGGAAATTTATTTCACATAATAATTAGAGAAACCATCTTACCAATCGGCAAGGTGGTTTTCTTATACCCAAAATCGAATCAGGATACGCAGGGGCGGACGGGAAACCGGCTGCCCCTTTGCTATATCACGACCCCGCCGGTGGTTCATCCGGCTCAATCCACACAGCCGACGGGCTGTTAAAAATCACGTTAGGAGGATTACGCATGAAGAACATCGAGACCATTCTTTCCGACTTCGGTATCACGATTCCGGAAGCAAAGGCGGCGGATCTGCGCAAGGCCGTCGCCGAAAACTACAAGACCGTGGCGGAATTCACCAAGCTGCAGGAACGCCACGACGCGCTGGACACATCGCTGAAAGACGTGCAGGGCAAGCTTGCCGCCTTTGACGGCGTGGATGTCGCAGCGCTGAAAGGTCAGATCACGACCCTGACCAATGACCTGCAGACCGAGCGGGACAACCGCAAGAAGGACGCCGCTGCCGTGAAGCTGCGCAGTACGGTGGACACGTTCCTGTTGGGCAAGCATTTCGTCAACGACATCACGCGCGAAAGCATCACGGACAAGCTGGTGACAGCACTGGGGTCTGACGATGCGCGCGGCAAGTCGATCGACGACCTGTTTACCGGCCTTGTCACCGATCAGAACGGCAAGGAGATCCCCGGCATCCTTGTGGCCGATCCCGCCAGCAAGGCGCGCTTTTCGTCCGATCACAGCGGCATGGTGCCGCCGGCGGGGGGCGCAAAAGAATACGTAGCCCAGAAATACAAAAACAATCCGTTTTTCAGGGGCTAAGACTACGAAAGGAAATGATGATCTATGTCTATCCAGTACGGTTCCCTTTACGTGGATGAGCAGTACAAGGCAACTGTTCTTCCCAACCTGTTTTATAAGACCTGGCTTGTGCCCGGTGTGACCTATCAGGACGTGATGGTCGACGGCGCCGGCGGCTGCTATTGGCACAAGCTGACCTCCACCGCCGCGTCTGTCGGCACGCCCGGCCGCGACTTCAAGGACACCGCTGCCGCTGACACGCTGGTTCAGGCTGTTTTCAACAACAACCTGCAGGCATCTAAGAAGATCTACGGCGTGCAGGCGGCCGCTGTGGCGTTCCCGATTGCCGAGGAGCATCTGGCCCTTGCCACCCGCGAAGTCGCGGAGGCAAAGAATCAGTGCGCGCTGGCCTGCCTGATCTCCGAGGGCACGGCATCCACCAACACCACGAAGACCACTGCGGCCAACTTCAAGGCGCAGGTACTGGCCGAACGCAAAGCCATGGTCAAGGCGAAAGCCAACCCCACCATCGTGCTTTGCAGCCCGGACTTCTTTGCCACGATGCTGGAGTTCGCCGGTGAGAAGTACATCCCGACGTCCAACGAAATGCTGCTTGCCGCCGCTGCCGGCGGGCAGGTCGGCAGCTTCATGGGCTTCACCTGGATCGAAGTCAACGGCTTCGCGTCGTCCGCTGATCTTGCCTACTATCCGCACGGCGGTACGAAGGCCAGCGTTACGGCGGCGAACCTTGCGAAGGTGGAATTCATCATGTACGATCCGAACGCCTTCGGTGTCGGTGATAACTTCAGCATCGTCCGCATGGTCGACTCCGAGCTTTTCGCCGGCAGCAAGGCGCAGGTCGAGGAAAACGCCGCCCTGCGCGTGCTGGATGCTGCGCAGGTGCATGTGAAGTCCTACGCAAGCGCGTGATCGGCAGGTGAATCACGGTGTACGCGGATTTTGACACATACGTAAAACGGTACGGGGACGATCTGTCCCCTTTTTGCGACGAAGTGACTGCTGCCCGCTACCTGCGTGCGGCGTCGCGGGAGATCGACCGCTTCACGTTTGACCGCTTCGGCGGCACGCTGCCGGAATCCACGACCGACGCCGAAAAGCTGACGGACTGCGCGTGTGAACTGGCCGAATGCCTTTACCGTATTGACCAGGCGCGTGACAGCGCAGCGGAAACCACAGACGTCGGCGGCGTAAAAACCGCCGGCCCTGTGGCGTCGGTGTCATCCGGCAGCGAATCGATCACATACAAGACGGCCGACAGCTGCTACACGACCGCTGCGAAGACCGCGGCGGCGCGGGATGCGCTGGTGTTCGATGTGCTTCGGCGCTGGCTTTCCGGCGTGGCCGTGGATGGTGTCCTTGTGCTATACGCGGGGGTGACATGCTGATGCTGCTGCATAGCGATACGATCACGCTTTTTTCGCGCGTGCGCGGTGCGCGCGGTCAGGCTGACACATGGGAGCGGCACGTGCTGGTCGGCGTCAAGGTCGAAGCAAAAACGGCCATGACGCCCGGCACAACCGGCGATGTGCCGGGGCACTATGTGCTGCTGCTTGTCCCGAAAACGTCCATCGGCATGCTGACCTATGTAACGCCGGAGGTGTATCAGGCAGCGGATGACCGCAGCGGCCTGATTGCGTTTCAGCCGGGCGATTATTTCTGCCGCGGCGATCACGACTGGGCGGAATATGACGCGCTGTGCAAAGTCACGGAGTGCCACCGCATCACATCCTGCGCTTGGTTTCCACTGATCGCTCACTTCGAGGTAACGGCGTCATGAGCGATATCAAGCACTATAAGAACGTCAGCTATGTCAAGGGTCACGTGCGTGTGAATCTCCGGTTCGCCAAATACGGCCAGCGATTTGCCGATGCGCAGCAATGGCTCGGCCGGCAGGTGCTTGCGGACAGCAAACTGTATATGCCGCTGAAAACCGGCAGCCTGCAGCAGCGTTCATACGTCGCAGAAGGCGGACGGCAGGTCGTGTTCCCCGGTCCGTATGCGCGGTATCTGTATATGGGTAAGGTCATGGTCGACCCGGAAACCGGTTCACCATGGGCGCGCAAGGGCGCCGTGAAAGTTGTAACTGACCGTGACCTGCGGTTTGCGGCCGGCGTGCCGCACTGGGCGGAAGTCGCGCAAACCGAACACGGAAAAGAATGGGCGGATGGCTGCAAGCGGATCATCCTGGGGGAATCAAATGGTTGACACAAAAGATTTTTCAACGATCCTGAGCGGCTTGCTGAATGACTTCCCGGCCATCGGCGCGCGGGAAATCCGGTTCGGCGAGCTGGGCGACAAGTCCGGCGTCGGGATCTATCCGTCCGCTGCTGCGACGGTGATCAGCGAAACGACCGACATCATGGGCGGTGTGTACCAGAAATGCAACTATGCGTTTCAGGTGGTATATCGCGCCGTACCGCAGTCGGAAACTGACCGCATCCACATCAAGGGCTGGCTGGACAAACTGGCGCGCTGGCTGGAAAAACAGCCGATCACGGCGGACGGCCAGCAGCACACGCTTGCCGCGTGGCCAGACCTCGGCGATGGCCGGACGATCACTGCATTTGTACAGGTGTCGGCGGCCTATCTGGCCGGGCGCTATGCCGACGGTGTGGAAGACTGGGCCGTGTCCCTGTCGATGCGGTACGACAACAATTTTGAAAGGTGATGCATTATGCCTGAAAGTACGACTTTTAACACAACCGCGGGCCAGACGATTGCCCGCAAACTGCTGATGGCCTTCCTGAATACCGGCACATCTTCCGCGCCGGTTTGGTCGATCATCGGCAAGCGCGTGGAAGACAGCAGTCAGGAATATGACTGGAACAAGGAGACCACGCAGGACATTCTCGGCAACACGTTTACCACCATGTCCGCGCCGACCATCACGCAGACCTTTGACCCGTGCAACCTGGACGCCGGCGAGACCGCGCTGACGAAGCTGTGGCAGATGGCAATCAAGGATCAGGACGTTGCGGCGCTGGCAGAACAGGATATGATGATCGTGCACTGCTATGCCGGCACGAAGGATACGGCGATGTTCGCCGAACGATATAGCGGCTGCGCGATTGAAGTGAAGTCGCTGGGCGGCGACAAGACGGTGGATATGCCGTTCGACGTGACCTACGGCGGCACGCGCACGGTTGGCACGGCGGCCATCGCCGACGGCGTGGCTACGTTCACAAAAGCAGCGGCATAAGGGGGTGACGGCGTGAGCAATAACATTTCCTTTGAAACCGGTCTGAAAGCGTTCACCATTAACGGCGACGCAAACCGGAAGATCTATTTTGACCCGAACGACATCGGTATCATCGACCGGCTGGAAGCGGCAGCGATGGCGATCAAGGCCAAAGCCGACGAAATGGGCACGCAGGAAAGCGATACGGACGCCCGCACGACGATCCGCGAACTGGACGCTTACGCACGCGAACAGGTGGACGCGGCGTTCCCTTCGCCCGTCTGCGATACAGTGTTCAGCAAAGCCTACTGCGTTTCGCTCACGCCGTCCGGTTCCCTGCAGATCATTTCGTTCCTGGAAGCGGTTTCGCGCCAGATCCGGCGCGAGATGGACGCTGCGACCGCTGCCGCGCAGAAACGTCAGGCGAAATACCTGGATAAATACAACGGCGGCGGTCAGCGCAGGAAGAAGCGCAGACCATGAATACCGGCCTGCCGAAGACTGCGTGCATCGGCGGCCGGTGTTTTCGTATCCGAAGTGACTTCCGCGAAATTCTGGACATCTGCGCCGCGCTGAATGACCCGGAGCTGACAGATCAGGATCGCGCCGAAGTGGCGGTCAAGATCTTTTATCCGGACTGGGATCAGATCACGGACATGGCCGCCGCGGTGAAATTCATGCTGTGGTTTTTGGACGGCGGTGTGGATCGCGGCGACCAGCGGCAGCAGCCGAAGCAGATGGACTGGGAACAGGATTTTCCGATGATCATCGCACCGATCAACCGCGTGGCGGGGCGGGACGTGCGCGCGCTGCCGTATATGCACTGGTGGACGTTCATCGGATATTATATGGAGATCGGTGACTGCACGTTTTCCACGATCCTGGACATCCGGCGGAAGCTGCGCAAGCACAAGAAGCTGGAAAAGTGGGAACGCGAATACTACGACGAAAACCGGGAATTGATCGATTTCAAGTCGGCGCATCTGACCGACGACGAAGATGAATTCATCCGGCAGCTGATGACAGGGGGTGTGCGCGATGGCTGATGTTGTCGGCGATCTGGTATACGAAGCAGCGATTGACAGCGGCAAGTTTGACGCGGGGCTTGCGAAGCTGGAAAACAACGCGAAAAAGGCTGCGAACAATGTGGACAAGGCCGCACAGAAGGTCGACGAATTGAAAAAGCAGCTCGCGGAGCTGCGGGCCGTCGAAGAAAGCGAAAAGAAAACCAGAAGCACCGGGACGGTATCACAGGAAACCGGCGATGCAATCCAGAAAACGACGCAGCAGATGAAAGACGCGCAACTGCAGTTGCAGGGATTGCAGGCGGACCAGGCAAAGGCGAACGACGCTATAGACGCCTACATGCAGAAACAGCAGTCAGCGGCTGCATCGACGTCGAAAGTGTCCGAACAAATGGGCAAATTCGCAAAGCGCATTGCCACCATCGCGAAGAAAGTGTTTATCTTTACGATGATCGCGAAGGCGCTGCGCGCCATGCGGTCTGTGCTGCTGAACACCATCAACGCAGACAAGCAAATGTCTGCGTCCCTTGCGCAGATCAGGGGCAATCTACTGACGGCCTTCGCGCCGATTTATAGTTTTGTTCTTCCCGCCATTCGGGCGCTGCTGTCGTGGCTGGCGAAGCTCACAGCCGTTATTTCTTCCGTATTTGGTGCGATTTTCGGGCAGACAGCATCGCAGGCACAGGCAAACGCCAAAGCGCTGTACCAGCAGGCAAGCGCCACATCCGCAGCCGGTGACGCGGCGGAAAAAGCGAAGCGGCAGCTTTCCGGGTTGGACGAAATGAACCGCTGGGAATCAAACGACAGTTCCGGCGGCGGAGGCGGTGGCGGCGGGGCTGCCGCGCCTGATTTTAGCGGCGTCAGCCAGGTCAAGCTGCCGAGCGGCTTGCAGGAAGTGCTGACGCAGGTGGGAGACGCGATCACAACGATACTTGATGCGCTAAAACGGATCTGGGAATCGCCAATCGTACAGTACGTCGTGAAAAGTGCATTAGAAATGGTAATTCGGGCGGTGATTTCGGTGCTGAAAGGTGTGTCACTGATTCTTGATGGCATTGCTGACATTTTGAATGGGAATTTGAAAGATGGGGTTAACAAAATAGCCGAAGGAATCTTTGAACTGTTTACGGCTGTCATAGTCGCTTTTGCGACCGCAGTTGCGAGATTGCTTGAATTCTGTAAACAGCTGGCCGTCAGCTTTTTTGAATGGCTTTCTGGGAAATGGACGTCCATAAAGGACTGGATCAGTAAAACGATCAGCAGTATCGATGCAGCTTTTGAGCAGCACCTCGCCAATGTGGAAGCAGGTGTCGCGGCGGTAGTGGACTGGGTCATCGAAAAATGGACGGCCGTAAAGGACTGGTTCAGCGGGCTGTGGGAAAAGGTCGCATCCGGCGCTGTGGCTGCGTGGGATGGAATCAAAAGCGCCTTCGAATCTGTGCCGGAGTGGTTTCAGAGCAAATTCCGCGATGCATGGCAGAAGGTTAAGGACGTGTTTTCGACCGGCGGCCGTATCTGGTCAGGCATCAAAGAAGGCATCGAAAGCACCTTCCGCACGGTCGTCAATGCAATTATCCGCGGCATGAACACGATCATCGCCGTGCCGTTCAATAAGATCAACTCTATGCTGAATGCGATCCGAAACGCCAGTTTCCTTGGCATTTCCCCGTTCCAGAATATGTGGGGCGTGAATCCACTGCCAGTGCCGCAGATCCCGATGCTGGCGCGCGGCGCGGTCATCCCGGCGAACCGGCAGTTCTTGGCCGTGTTGGGCGACCAGCGCAACGGCAACAACCTGGAAGCGCCGGAATCCCTGCTGCGCCAGATTGTGCGCGAAGAAGCCGGCGGCGGTGCCGGCAGCCGATACGAATTTATTGCGCGTCTGGATCGCCGCACACTGTTTGATGAAGTAATCACCGAAGCAAAATTGCGGAAAGGGCAAACGGGCAAAAACCCGCTTGTAGCGGTGTAACACATGGCACAGGAATACATTAAAATTCGAAAAAGTCCGTCGGATGACTGGCTGGTACTTCCGCAGCCGGATTCCGGCGCGCTGACGTACGACTTTGAAACAACTTACACGGAGGACAGCGGCCGCACCCAGACCGGCGCGGCCGTCGTCAGTCCCATGTTCACGGTCGAAGCGCTTGGGTATAGCCGTGCGTCGATCAGCAAAACTATGCTGTCGCAGATCCTGAAGATCATTGCAAAAGGCCAGCAATTCCAGCTGCACTACTTTTCCGCCTACTATGGCGCGTGGTGTACGTCGTGGTTTTACGTCGGCAAGGGGCAGCTTGACATTGGCCGGCTGAACGAAAACAAGGAACTGTTTACGTCCGTGGAATTTAACATGGTCAGCGTCAATCCGCTGACGTGATTTGGGGTGACATGATATGCGAACAGTCGAAAGTCAAATCACAAGCGTCTACCCATCGCAGACGAACTTTGTGGTCGAAGCGACTTTTACGTGGGATCACGATGTGACATTGGTGTATTATGGCAATACAACTGTGACGATCAAGGCGGGGGAACACCTACAAGTAGACGGGGCGTGTTTTCGTCCTGGTGGAACGAAAATCACAGCGCAGATATCATCAGGCAGTTACCCGGTCGGGCTTTCCGCGTGCAAATGCGCGACAATTGAAATGTACGATGGTGGGTGGCAAAACGTCGATAACCGGAATCTATACGAAGGAGCGACCGTGCACCTAAAGGCAGATATCAAAATCGACGGCAATGGATACTTGGTTCCAATGGGCAGCTTTAAGGTTTATGAAGTGGAAACCGTGCACGAAGTTACCACGCTTACTTGCTACGATGCCATGAGGGAAGCGGACGTGCTGTGCCCGACGGAGATGCAGGGAGAGCACAATTACATAGAGCTATGGAGGCTGGCAGCGACTCGTCTCGGCCTGACGCCCAGCGCGATTGATAGCGACTTGGGATATAACGCACTGGCGACTGTGGACACACAGCACACCATCCGGCAGGTGATCGAAGCTATCGCGCTGGCCTGCGGTGGCAATGCCGTGGTGTCTGGGAATGCACTGTATGTGCGACCAATTACATCTACAACAGATGTGACGTTAACACAGTGGATTAACCAACTGGAAGTGGCAAGTACGCCGGTTGAAGTCACTGGAGTGCGCGTGAAAAAGACGTTCGCCAGTGACGGGCAAGAGCACACGTATTTCTTCGGCGCCGGAGGCTACGTCATTGAACTGAATGACGATAATTTGTGGATGGGCATTGAAGGGCCGTCCGGGTCGATCACCGTCGCGGCTGAAGCAGTCGCAAAGACGGTGTACGAACAGCTGAAAAACAAGCCGATCTATAAGTTTTCTGGTGATCTTCCAGCTGACCCGCGGCTTGACATTTTCGACAAGGTTATCGTCAAGGACATCAACGGCCGGGAATACCCGTCGATCATCATGAACTACACGTTCGTGTTTTCCGGGAAAACGTCGATTGGCAACAGCGTGGAGTCCAGCAGCAGCTACAACACATCCGATAGCGGTCCTTCCGGATCGTCGCCTTCCGGTGGTGGCGGTGGGGGCGCGATCGACGTGGACAGCGCACTATCAACGACCAGTACAAATCCCGTCCAAAACAAAGTTATCACTGCCGCATTGGCCGGTAAGGCCGGCACAGCAGCGGCCACGCAGTCAGCGGCTGGCCTGATGTCTGCTGCGGACAAGACCAAGCTGGACGGCCTGACTGCCATGACGGCCGAAGAGATGCAGACTATCTGGAGCGAAAATTGAAAGGGATGATACCATGAACGACCAATCCACATACACGGGTCCGACCGCGGCCGCGAAACTTGTTGCGCTGGTAAAGGCGGCGCTGAGTAGGAAGCTGGACAAGTCCGGCGGAACGATCACCGGAAACCTGAAAGTGAACGGGGACTTTGAACCTGTCAAGGGGCTTACGACGAGCGGCGGGATTAACGCCCAGTCCGTGAGCACGCCGGTTCTTGCCTTGCACGACAACGGGGGCGCAGGAGCAAACGCTAGCATCAACGTATCTGGTGCGGGCGCCGTGGAGGCGACTGTGCCGGACGGCGATAAGCGGGCTAAGGCGCGCGTGAAGGTGGGCACGCCGACCGAGGACGACGACGCGACTACAAAGGCGTATGTAGATGATCTCGCCGCGGAGCATGAGGCCATTACCGTAACATCGACCAAAGTGTCCGATTTGGGCTATGACGCATCGACTGGCGCAAGTAGGTACTCAGTGACTTTTGACGCAAGTTTTGATTCCATTCTTGCGAGTCTTGCGGCGAACAAGCCGATGAAATTCAATATTACGTTGCCTGACAGCACTACCGGTTTGCCTGTGTCGTTCAGCACTGGCTATGTGTCTGTGCTTAATAGTAGCGACTATCTTTTTACAGGTACAATCCTTAACTACCCTGTCGTGCTAAGTATTGGCGCTCTTGGCTCTGCGACCGTGGAGCTGTTTGGGGCTTATCTGCCTGATCCGAATCCTGATGATTCCGATGACGGTAAGGTGCTTGCGGTAAATAAGCACAAGTGGGAAATTAAAACGATTCCTGCCGGTGGTGGCGTGATAGTGGACACGGCGATGTCGAGCACATCGACGAATCCCGTGCAGAATAAGGTAATCAAGCAGTACGTTGACAGCGCGATCGCCGTTGCGATCAACAGTGCGTATTAAGGGGGGCATGCCATGGCTACCACTGTATCTATGACTAATATCGTGGCAAATAGCGGCAAGGGGTGGTTTCCGGCCACGCGTGGCAACTGCGCGTGGCAGCTGTCGAGCATTACGCCGGGCGACGGGGCCGCGTCCAGCATCAAAATCATCCCATCCGGCGCGGGTGAGGTAACACTGACGTCGGCGCCGCACGCCCTGGTCGCGTCGCACAAATACTATGTTACATTTAAGATCCGATTTGAGACTACGGTCACGGGAACCTGCGACTGGTACTGGCCGGTTGCCGAGCCTGCGGCGGCCGCGGGCATGGCCGTCAACGCTGCTGCTGGTGCGTGGACGCGCTTGTCGGCGGTGTTTGATCGCACCAGCTTTGCGGACGGGTCATATCCGTGCCGCTTTGACTATAACAACAACGACGGCGGTAACAAGACGTTTTGGTTTACGTCCTGCATGCTGCTCGATCTGACTGCGGCGTTTGGCGCAGGCAAGGAGCCGAGCAAGGAGTGGCTGGACAAGCACATAACTGCATTTTCGGACGCGCCGTCGGTGCAGTACGTTGACAACCTCGGCGAGCTTTTTAAGGGCATCGCCGATGCAATCCGCGCAAAAAGCGGTCAGGCAGGTGAAATATTCGCTTGTGACTTTGCAGACCGCATCCGCGCGCTGTGACGGGGGGGGACATCATATGACTATTACAATCGCAGATGGACGCGGGGCGCTGTGGCAGTGGGACACCGGGCGGAGGTGCAAAATCACCGGCGGCGACGGCGTCAAACAGGTCCACTATCAAAATAAGTGCTTTGGCCGCAGCGTGGACGTGGACGTCGACACAGACGGCACGGCCATCATCCCGGACGAGCTGCTGCAGGACTGGCACACGCTGACGGCCTACGCCTACGTAACCGACGACACCGGCGCGTACACGATGGTGCAGCGGGACTTCGCAGTGCACAAGCGCGCGAAGCCCGCCGGGTATGTATACACACCGACAGACCAGATGACGCTGCAGACGATCCAGCGCCAGATCGGCGATCTTGCCGGTCTGAAGACGGAGGCGAAGGAAAATCTTGTTGCGGCCATCAACGAGGTGGCACGGACAGGCGGCGGTGCTGGCAGCATGGACTTGCGCGTGGTGGATGGCTACATCCAGTACAGCACGAACAGCGGCAGCACGTGGACAAACCTTATCGCCGTGGCCGAGCTCAAGGGCGCAAAAGGCGACAAGGGAGACCCCGGCGAGAAAGGCGACCCCGGTGTACCCGGTGCAAAGGGTGACCCCGGCGAAAAAGGCGACACAGGTGCAACCGGCCCGCAGGGAGAAACCGGCCCTGCTGGACCGGTCGGCCCGCAAGGTCCTGCTGGTGCTCCCGGCAAGGACGGCGCGGATGGCAAACCGGGTGCTGCTGGTGCTCCGGGTAAGGACGGCACAAACGGTATAACGCCGAGCATTGGTACTAATGGCAATTGGTACATCGGTAACACCGATACAGGCAAGCCGTCACGCGGAGCGAAAGGCGATACAGGAGCAAGCGGAGAACCGGGCAAGGACGGTAAGGATGGCAGTGACGCGACCGTGACTGCGGCAAGCATCACAGACGCGCTGGGGTACAAGCCCACCGCGCCGAGCGATATCCCGGTAGTCCCGACTGAGGAGATCTCCGCCAACACCGCCGCGCGGCACACGCACACGAACAAGGGCGTGCTCGATGGCATCACCGGGCAGGTGACAGCAGACAAGGTATACAACCCGGATCATGCTACTGATCTGGTGCAGTATGCGGCTTTTCAAATTGCGTCGCAGCAAATCATTTTGCAGATCCCAACCGTGTTGCCGAGCCCGAACGCGCTGACCGTCACCTGCGGAAGCAACAGCGTCACATACGACGGGAGTGCGGATAAGATCATCGATATTCCTTCCGTGGAAAAGATCGTAACGGAAACCACGCAAGTGCTGCCCGCTTACACAAATCTGATACCAATCAGCACGGACGCATCCGGGGCTATTCTAAATGGTGTCGGATATGAGGCCGGTGCACTTCATTCAGACGGCTCTGTGGCTTCGGCAAGTGCTTTCACCAGCGGCTTTATTCCCGTAAAAAAAGGCGATGTAGTGCGCATTAAAGACCCTGGCGCTGCGAACTTTTCACTAGACAACGCAGTAGCGCTTTACAAGGCGGACAAGGCGGTAAGTGCTGGTATAGGCAAATATATCCGGGCCATGCAAAGCAGCGCTGCTTATGGTGGACTTACTATATCCGGGGATGTTTTAACATGGGACACATCTTCGATTTCGTACTATCTTTGGCAAGACTTCAAATTTTTGCGGGTTATGACTTCGTCCGCGGATTCAATCGTAACAATCAATGAAGAAATTAAGGAATCGACTCAAACGGTGATGTCCCTGAAGCCAACAGTAAAAGTTTCGAAGGGCAACCTGAACTTTGCTGTTAACGAGCCGCTGTTGTCTGGTAGAAAAGTCGTTATTTTTGGCGACAGTCTGATAGGGATGACGCGCGACCAAACATCCGTCACGGCTTATGCCGCGGAGTATACCGGCGCAAAGGTGTACAATGTTGGCTTCGGCGGGTGTCGCATGGCAAAGCACCCGTCCAACGGATACGCAGCATTCTCTATGTGGGCGTTGGCCGATGCAGTAGCGACTGGGAACTACGCCACACAAGAATCACAAGCACCAAGCGGATCGGATTACTTTGCAAGTCAACTGGATGTGTTGAAGTCCATCGACTTCACATCTGTCGATGCCATTGTAATCCACTATGGAACGAACGACTTTGCCGCAAATGTTCCGCTTGATGATTCGGCGAATCTTTTAAGTACAGACACAGTGTGCGGCGCACTGCGATATTCCATTAAAAAGATTTTGACAGCTTTCCCCAAAATCAAAATCTTTGTATCTCCCCCCCTGTACAGAACGTGGAATGGAGTGGGCGCTGAAACCTATAAAAACACCCTTGAAAAAACGCTTCCGGAATACGATTCTGCCATGAAAACGGTGGCGGAAGAGCATAATTTGCCGACGATTGATGGGTACAAGCGGCTTGGAATTAATGCCATCAATTCCGGCGCATACTTGTCGGATGGCACACACCTCAATGACTTTGGGCGTAGGCAATTCGGCGAGCTGATCGGCGGGTGTCTTATTTGTGGCGCGTAAAGGAGGCAACGGAATGCAGATTATTGAGGCGTTTACAACCAAAAACAGGTGCTACCAGATCGGCGCGGCGCTGTATCCGCAGGGCATTATGCTGCACAGCGTGGGATGCGCGCAGCCGTCTGCGGCGGTATTTGCACGCAGCTTTAACCAGTATCAGCCGGGCGGCGCGTCCGTCTGCGTGCACGCGTTTGTACAGGCGGACGGCACGGTATATCAGACGCTGCCGTGGGAAATGCGCGGCTGGCACTGCGGGGGGAGCGCCAATTCTACGCACATCGGGGTAGAAATGACCGAGCCGAGCGAGGGCATGTATTACGCGGAGGCGGCAGAGCAAATCGCGGGTACATACCACACGGCTGTGGAGCTGTTCGCCGCGCTGTGTAAGCAGTACGGCCTCGATCCGGTGCAGGACGGCGTCATCATCGGGCACGCCGAGGGGCACCGACGTGGCGTGGCGAGCAACCACGCAGACCCGGAGCTGCTGTGGGATGTCTATGATATGGGCTACACGATGGACGGCTTTCGCGCTGATGTCGCGGAGGCGATGAGCAAAAATGACGAGGAGGACGAGAACATGATTAGGTACAACACGATCGATGATGTGCCGGGCTGGGCGCAGGACACAGTACGCACGCTGATGGACGCGGGCGCGCTGCAGGGTGACGATCAGGGGCGGCTGGACCTGTCGCTGGACATGATCCGCGGCATGGTGATCGGCAAGCGGTACGCGGACGCGCGCAGCCCCAGATACGCCACGATCGACGACGTGCCCGCGTGGGCGCGAGAGGAGACGCAGCGGCTGGTCGACCGCGGCGTGCTGGCCGGTACGACCGGCGGCAAGCTGGATCTGTCGCTGGACATGCTGCGCACGATGATCGTGTGCCAGCGGATGATGGACGGTGACGCCAAGTGACTACATATCAGTGGCTTTGCCTGCTTGGCGTGCCATCGCTGCTGATCGCGGCACTGCTGGCCATGATCCGGCATCTGGCGGCGCAGATCCAGCACGATCGCGCGGACACAGCGGCGACAAAGCTCGGCGTGCAGGCGCTTTTGCGCGCGCAGATGATATCCGACTACAACAAATGGACAGACCGGGGCTATGCCCCGATCTACGCAAGGCAAAATTTCGAAAATTGCTGGGGGCACTACCACACGCTTGGCGCAAACGGAGTCATGGACGATATCCACGAAAAATTTTTGCAGCTCCCGACGCAGGAAAAATGAAACAGAAAGGACAATAAAAATGGAACTTGGAATTGCATCTGTGGCGGCGATCACCGCCATCGCGTATCTGCTGGGCATGGCCGTCAAGGCGACCGAGGCCGCGGATAAGTGGATCCCAATCATCTGCGGCGCGGCCGGCCTGATCCTCGGCGTCGTCGCGTGGGCGATGGGCGTGCCGGACTTCCCGGCGCACGACTGGCTCAACGCTGCCGCCGTCGGCATCGTGTCCGGCTGGGCGGCAACGGGACTTAACCAGAGCGTGAAGCAGCTGACAGACAAATAATCATAAAGCAATTCCCGGAGGGCTTCGGCCTTCCGGGAATTTTTTGCGCTATATCAAAAAAGTACTTGACATTTAGCCCGTGTTATTAGCATTTTAGTTAGCATTTTTCGTTGAAAAAGTGCTAACGAACTGCAAGAAATAGCAACGTGGCGTTAAAGTATTTAGCGAGCTAAAAGCACCGCGAAGCGTTGATATACAAAGAAAAACCCCGGAATTCGTTGGATTCCGGGGTTTTCTGATTTGGAGCGGGATACGGGAATCGAACCCGCCTATCCTGCTTGGGAAGCAGGTGTTCTACCAATGAACTAATCCCACAGATGCAATTATTATAACACAGCCATACGTCGTTTTCAAGTGAAAAATGCGACATGCCTTGACATTCCGCTGCGGGCAACCTATAATAAACATTCGTGACGTTTGACTTTGTTTGCAGATACTTTTAGGAGTGACGATATGCCGGAAGAAACCCTTCGCGAAAATAAAATGGGCACAATGCCCGAGAACAAGCTGCTGCTGTCGATGGCGGTGCCGATGATGATCTCCATGCTTGTGCAGGCACTGTACAACATCGTGGACAGTATTTTCGTCTCGCGTATCTGCGAGGATGCACTCACGGCGGTGTCGATGGCTTTTCCGTGGCAGAACATCGTTATCGCTATTGCTGTCGGCTTCGGCGTCGGCATCAACGCGCTGCTGTCGCGCGCGTTGGGGCAGAAAAACGCCGAGCGTGTCAATCAGGTCGCGGTCAACGGTCTGCTGCTCGCGGGGCTGAGCTATCTGCTCGTGCTTGTCGCAGGCTTGATCGGCATCCGTGCTTACATGCGCACGCAGACGGATATTGAGACGATCGTTAATTACGGCATTACGTACCTGAACATCTGCATTTTGTGCTCGTTCGGCGTTTTTGTTGAAATTACCTTCGAGCGCTTCCTGCAGGCGACCGGTCGCACGGTCTATTCCATGATCACGCAGCTGACCGGCGCGATCACGAACATTATCCTCGATCCGATCCTGATCTTCGGTCTGCTCGGCTTCCCGAAGCTGGGCATCGCCGGCGCCGCCTGGGCGACGGTGATCGGTCAGTGCGTCGGTGCGGTCGTCGCCGTGATGCTCAACCACTTCAAGAACCCGGAGGTGCATCTGCGCCTGCGGCACATCCGGCCGAACGGCCGTCTCATGGGTGAGATCACGGCCATCAGCATCCCGTCGATCATCATGAGCTGCATCTCGTCGCTGACGTGCTTTGTCATGAATATGATCCTCATTGCGTATTCCTCCACGGCGGTCGCCGTGTTCGGCGTCTATTTCAAGCTCCAGAGCTTTGTGTTCATGCCGGTGTTCGGGCTGAATAACGGCATGGTGCCGATCATTGCCTATAACTATGGCGCGCAAAAGCCGGAGCGTATCCATAAGACGATCCGCCTCGGCATGGTCTACGCCGTCGCGATCATGATGGTCGGTCTGCTCGTATTCCAGCTCATTCCGAAAGAGCTGCTGCTGATGTTTGACGCCTCGGACGCCATGCTGGAGATCGGCGCACCCGCACTGCGCATCATGAGCCTGGCGTTCGTGTTTGCAGGCATCGGCATCGTGTCCGGCTCGTCGTGTCAGGCGTTTGGCTACAGCGTCTACAGCATGCTTATTTCCATCGCGCGCCAGATCGTGGTGCTCATCCCGGCTGCCTACCTGCTGTCTCTGACCGGCGTGCTGCGCAGCATCTGGTTTGCGTTCCCGATCGCGGAGATCTTCTCGCTGATCCTCTCGCTGTTCTTTTTGCGCACCACGCTCAAAAAGACGGGCATGGCGCTGCCAAAGGCAAAGTAAATATTGCTTGCATATAGGGCGGCGCCATCCGGCGCCGCCCCCAGTTTTCCAAAAAATCTCGTAGAGTTTCGCCGCCGGAGCGGCGAAAGAAAGTCCGATCATTTTCTCAGGCGACATGTGCGGCTGAGAAAATACTTCTCGGCCTGCAAACGTGCGCGCCATCCGTCTTGGGCGGACGGCGCGTGCGCTGCAGTCAGGCCGCAAACCCCATTTGTCAAAAAGTAATACTTTTTGACAGTTTCAGGGCGGCGCCATCCGGCGCCGCCCTTTTTCGCGCCTTTGCACCGGCAAAACCGACCGTGCATAGGATGGTGCGGGCAAATGCCCGATCGAAAAGGAGGAACGACTGTGGACAAATGCAATTTCAAGCAGGGCTCGCTTCCGGAGTGTGCGCCGCTGGCGCTGGCGCAGACGCCCATGCAGTGCGCGAGTGAGCCTGCGTATGACAAGCGCATGGCGCTGGCGCGCGGCACGCTGTTTCCGGGGCTGGATCTGCCGTTTATGAATCTGGTCAACAAGCCTGCCGATCTCAGCACGCCGCTGTGTGAGCTGATGGCGCTGGACTTCGTCATCCGCGAGCTGAATCTCTACCTTGACACGCACCCGGATGACCGCGAGGCGTTCGACACGCTGCAAAAGTGCATCCGTATGCGCGCCGAAGGGCACAAGCGCTACACGGAGCAGTACGGTCCGGTCACAGTGTCGGATCTCGCATGCGCAGATGTCTATGACTGGCTCAACGCACCGTGGCCGTGGCAGCCGGAAGAGGAGGAGAAGTAAGCGATGTTTGTCTATGAAAAAAAGCTCGAATACCCGGTGCGCATCCGCAACGCCAACCCCGCGCTGGCGAAGTTCATCTGCTCGCAGTACGGCGGGCCGGACGGTGAGCTGGGCGCATCCCTGCGCTATCTCAGCCAGCGCTATGCCATGCCGTACCCGGAGCTCTCGGCGCTGCTGACCGATATCGGTACGGAAGCGGCGGAAATGGCGCTGCAGATAGAAGCATGATGCAATGCAGACAAAAGCGGGCAAATTTATGCATGCTTTTTCGTCAAAAGCCTAAAAAATGCAAAAAGGCTTGACAACCCGCGAGATATGCATTAAGATTACGCCATAAAAAATAGAAGATTGCAGTACCTGATAGAGGTTGCGGATCTGATGAGTACCCCGTAATATACGCCGGCAAGCGTTTGCGGGAGAAAGGCTGCTCCGCCGAAGCTGTCTTGCGGTTGCCGCTGCGGACTTGCTGGGCTTGCGCTCAATAGGCGCAGGACTGTCACATACCTCGTATGTGGAGCACTATCAAGGGTTTTCTTACGTTTGTTTCCTTGCAAGAGAGCCTGCGATACCATTTCGGGTCGCAGGCTCCTGTTTTTTTGAATCACTTTTAAGGAGATGCAGAAAAATGCAAGCAAACATGAGAAGAATCGTATCCATCCTCCTGGCCGTCATGTTCTGTGTGGCGTGCTTCACCGGCTGCGGCAGCAGCAATGATAACGGTGGTACCGCCTCCGTTGACGTACGCAACGCCAAGTCCATCGCAGACCTTGCCGGCGCGAAGATCGCTGCGCAGACGGGCACCTTCCACGCCGATGCGCTCGAGCAGATCCCGAACGTTCAGGCGAGCACCTATCCCGAATTCTCCGACCTTCTGACCGCGCTCAAGAGCGGCGCGATCGACGGCTACGTTGCCGAAGAGCCGACGGCGTTTTCCGTCTGCGCCTCGAACGACGAGCTGACCTACCTGCCGTTCAAGAATAACGACACGGGCTTTACCGCAACGGCCGCGGATGTCGGCATTGCCATCGGCCTGAAGAAGGGCAACACCCTGCGCGACCAGATCAACACCGTCCTCGCCGAGATCACGGATGAGCAGCGCTCCGAGCTCATGGAGCAGATCGTGACGCTTGCCTCCGGCGGCACCGTGACGGAGTTCGCCGTCCACTGTGACGCTCCGGCCACCACGACCGGCACGCTCAAGATCGGCATGGAGTGCGCCTACGAGCCCTATAACTGGACCGATACCGAAGGCACTTCCCTCGGCGCCGTGCCCATCAGCAGCGAAGGCCAGAGCGGCCTCTATGCCAACGGCTATGACGTGCAGATCGCTCAGTATGTTGCAAACCGTCTGGGCCTGAAGCTCGAGATCTACGCCATGGAGTGGGATTCCCTCATTCCGGCTGTCAACTCCGGCGCCATTGATGCGATCGTTGCCGGCATGAGCCCGACGGCTGAACGCTCGGAGCAGCTCGACTTCACCGATACCTACTACGAATCCAACCTCGTGGTCATCATCCGCAAGTAAGAAAACCTCGACGCAGGCGGCAGACACCATGCGCGTGCACGGTGCCTGCCGCCCGTCATAACGGAAAAACGGAGTAACTATGAGCTTCTTAAACGATGTCCTCAATATCTTCATCAAGTATTATCCGCAGCTTTTGACCGGCGTCGGCAACACGCTGCTTATTGCGCTGACAAGTACGGTGGCGGGTCTTGCGCTCGGTCTGCTGACAGGTGTCGTGCGCACGGCACCGATGTCCAAGAATCCGGTCCTGCGCGCGCTGCACAAGCTGCTCAATGCGATCATTGCGATCTACGTCGAGATCTTCCGCGGCACGCCGATGATGGTGCAGTCGATGGTCATCTACTGGGGCTATGCCTTCGCGACCGGCGGCGACACGCTGCCGCTGATCCCGTCGGGCATCCTGATCGTGTCCATCAACACCGGTGCCTATATGGCCGAGATCGTGCGCGGCGGCATCATCTCCATCGACCGCGGCCAGTTTGAGGGCGCGATGTCCATCGGCATGACGCACGCGCAGACCATGTTCAAGGTCATCATTCCGCAGGTCATGCGCAACATCCTGCCGTCTGTCAGCAACGAGTTTGTCATCAACATCAAGGATACCTCCGTCCTGAACGTCATCGGCGTGACGGAGCTGTACTACTTTGCCGGTATCATCAAGCGCCAGAATTTCCAGACGTTCCAGACCTATCTCGTTGTCTGTATCCTGTATTTCATCCTCACGTTCACCGTCACGCGCCTGCTGCGCTGGGTTGAGCGGAAGCTGGACGGCAACGAAAACTACACGATTTTCGGCTCGCAGACGGACGTCAACGCCGAGATCCACATCACGAAGGAGGGCTGAGCCGTGGCAGACAATGTGATCGAGCTGGTACATCTGCAAAAGCAGTTCGGCGACCATGCCGTCCTGCGCGACATCAACCTCAGCGTGAAAAAGGGCGAGGTGCTGAGCATCATCGGCGCATCCGGCTCCGGCAAGAGCACGATGCTGCGCTGTATCAACCTGCTCGAGACGCCGAGCTCCGGTCAGGTGCTCTACCATGGGCAGGACATCACGGCCAAGGACTTCAACCTCACGCAGTACCGTACAAAGGTCGGCATGGTGTTTCAGAGCTTCAATCTCTTCAACAACATGTCGGCGCTCAACAACTGCATCGCCGGTCAGGTCTCCGCGCTCAGGCGCAGCCGCAAGGAGGCAGAGGAGATCGCCATGGAATACCTGACGAAGGTCGGCATGGCGCCGTATATCAATGCCCGGCCGTCGCAGCTGTCCGGCGGACAAAAGCAGCGCGTTGCCATTGCGCGTGCGCTGGCCATGCAGCCGGAGGTGCTGCTGTTTGATGAGCCGACGAGCGCGCTCGACCCGCAGATGGTCGGCGAGGTGCTCGATGTGATGCGCCGTCTGGCGGAAGAGGGGCTGACGATGATCGTCGTCACGCACGAGATGGCGTTTGCGCGCGATGTCTCCACGGACGTCGTGTATATGTCCGACGGCGTCATCTGCGAGCAGGGCAAGCCGCACGAGCTCTTCGAAAACCCGCAGAACCCCAAGACACGCGAGTTTCTGTCGCGTTTTCTTGCCCGCTGAATCTCATAGTCCTCAAATTCAGGCGGCGTCTCCGTATTCACGGAGACGCCGCCTCAGCTTTTCAAAGGACCTCGTAGAGTTTCGCCGCCGGGGCGGCGAAAGCAAGTCCAATCATTTTCTTCGGCGACATGTGCGGCGAAGAAAATACTTCTCGGCCTGCAAACGTGCGCGCCGTCCGCCTCCGGCGGACAGCGCGTGCGCTGCAGTCA
>QWCH01000531.1_pt1 | contig 110939 bp, 99 predicted proteins | sample 1972671 | NCBI WGS metagenome assembly QWCH01 (sample SAMN09866713, study PRJNA288562) | Human gut metagenome isolate term3_stool, whole genome shotgun sequencing... | isolation source: gut | host: Homo sapiens | place: USA: California
TGAAATTCAAAAAGAAACGGGTCTAACTAGGAAGGCAATAGAGTATTATGAGGATAAAGGACTTATCCATCCTCAGAAATCTGAGAATGGTTATAGAGATTATAATATAAAGGATTTAGAAATTCTGAAAAAGGTGTCTATATTTAGAAAATTGGGAATGAGTATCTCAGATATTTATCAGTGTATATCATCAGGTAGTGATAGTCTGTCTTCTGTTTTAAGGGAAAAACAACATCAATTGGACCTTGATGAAAAAAGGAAAGCAATACTAGAAATGATTGTTAGAGGTGAAAGTAAAGAACTAATTAATGATAAAGTCTCACTACTTGAGATGGAAGAAACTATCTATGAAAAACTAGAAATTGCTTTTCCGGGATATTTTGGACAAATGTTGTTTGCTGCCTATCAACCATTTTTGAATGAGCCATTAGAAAATGATGTTAAGGTTTCCTTTTACAAATATATAGATTATCTCGATAGACTCCCTTCGTTTGAATTAACTGAAGAAGAGAAAAAATATATTGAGAAGATTAGCGCACCCTTTGATATGAAAATCTTAAAAGATGTAAATCAGGCTAAAGTCGATGCTATTGAGAGTCCTGAAAAGTGGATAAAAGATAATGAAGATGAAATTTATAAATATGAAAGCTATAAAAACAGTGAAGAGTATCAAAATAGCATGATGAAACAGATCCAAGATAAGCTTAAAAACTTTATGAAGGAAAATCAATATTATGAAATAGCAATTCCACTTATTAGAAAATTTAGCAAGACCTATGATAATTACTATAAGAAGTTGCTAAAGGCAAATGAAGAGTATCTAAATAATAAATATCAATAATCAGGTTCTATAATAAATAGTGCTGGTGAGAATTCATCAGTACTATTTTTATATTGACATTTGAAAAATAAGTATATTGGTCAAATTCCTATTATAATTTTTGTTTTAGAATTTTATGTTTGTACCATAAAAAAATATATGGTTTTAGCTATAAGACATAAACCATATATTTTTCATTTTTATTGACTTCAATTATTTGAAATGGAGCTTATTTTAAAACCCCAAATTTATAGCCGTTGCTCTTGAAATAGTCAATTACTTTAGGAAGGGCTTCGACTGTTAGCTCTTTTCCCTTTGAATCATGAGCGAGAACTACAGCAATTTTTGTGTTTTTATTTTTGCCTAAATTCTTTTTAACGTATTCAACTTGACCTTCAATTGTTGTTGGTCTTTCACTTCTCTTTTCTGCATCTCCTACTAGGGTATTCCAATCAATCCATTGAACATCTATTGAAGATAAGGCTAGATCAGCCTGGTCTGTATTTTCCCAAGACATATGACCTCCGGGATACCTAAAGACTTTGGCTTTAAAATCTTTTCCTAAAATTTTTTGCAATCTTTGGTTAGTTAGTTCAACTTCTTGTTTTATAATTTGTGGGTCACAAACTCTGCCTGGATATAATGTTTTATAGTCGTGGCTAAAAGAGTGATTTGCAATTGCATTTCCATCATTTAATATCTGATGAATAACACCTGCATGAGATTCGTTAATTGATTTACCTACTAAAAAGAAGGTTCCATGTACATTATTCTTCTTAAGTATATCCAAAATTTTTGGCGTAACTTGTGTATTTGGGCCATCATCAAAAGTCAAAAATACAATTTTGTCATTACCTTTATAAGAATTATTTTCTATATAGGAATTAATTTTCTTTGCATCGTAAGCGTAGGAGCTTGCGATTTTTAAGTGATTAGAATTTTTAACTAAATAATGGTCTTTCAATGAATCAATTTTTAAAAGTGGAATTATTGAATCTTGTTTTTTGTCAAACATTTTCTTTTTAGTTCTTATACCTTGACTTTTTCCTATATACCAGATCATGTCTTGAGATAACTCAACTTTAGAAAGTTTTGCATTATGAATCTTTCTGTTTGCACAAGATACTATAAGAAAAATAAGAAGAATCAGAGTTCCAACGGAAACCATTTGTCTTTTTCTTTTTCTTTTTTTTGCTCTTTGTCTTCTTCTTAAATATTTTTCGTCTTTTACTTCATCCATTATAAGCCTCCGTAAGTTACTATAACCCACAAAGGCAAAAGTTGCAAGAACAAATAGGTTACAGTTTTATTTGTTGTAAAATCCATAAATCATATAAAGGGCATCTTCTAAATTAACAGGAGATTGTGGCGAAGGTTCTTGGTTAAAAATTCCATATCCCTTGGCATAAATGTAATATATTTCATAATCCTTTAAAGATTTTTGATTTTCAAACAAATCTTCTTTGAAAATTCCTTTTAATTTTAAAAATTCTTCATTAGAATTAATAGATATCAAAAGTTTTATAAGGTCTTTTTCTTTTATTTTTTTATCTAAATCCTCTTCATTTATATCATACTTTTTAAGTAAATAATTATCAACTTCAAAAGGATTATTTTGAAAAGATACAAGATTTATAAAATCTCTGGTACTTATAGGGTCTTTAAGTTTTTTATTGATAAGACCAATACCCATATCCTTTAGGTTATTTATAATATCCTTATTTTTTGCCTTATCTAAATCAGGATAGGATATTTGGTCTTTAAAATCTACAATTTCACCATAAGATGATATTATAAATCCATCTTCTGATATAGTTGGATTATCTGAAGTTTTTGTATGGTAAATTAAATCAATACCCTTGGAATCTAATACATATTTTTTTGTAAAATAATTGGAAGAATATAGTATATCTTGAGCTTCATCTACACTTAATTTATATTTATCCTTGGGGAAATTCGCCCTACTTTTATTACTCATGAAATATTGAACTTTTTTAGTCTTGCCGTTTATTTCAATATTAATTCCTTGACCTATTACATATCTATTATTTACATATCTTGGGAAAAACACAGTATTTGCATTAACTTGAGCCTTATCAAGAGAAATTTCTGAATCTTTATAATATTTTTCAGTAAAAGCTTTGGCGATTTTAATAACTTCTTTTGGATCCTCAATTTTCCCACTTTTATCATCTGAGGAAGTGTAAAAAGACAAAAGATTTAGGTTTTTGGCGTCAATAGAAACTTCTCCACCTTTATTTTTGTTATAGTTTTCAATGAAATAAGTATAGTTATCATTTTGAGAAGTTAGTTTTACTTGAGATATTTTTATATCTTTACCAAGAATTTCTTTAGCTATTTTTAAAGCATCTTCCTTTGATTTTAGATTTTTTATGTTATCAAGGGTTTTTTCTTCTACATCAGTTAAGGAAGCTTTATCTACTGCTTCATCAGCGCCCTTATAAGTTGTTACATAATTTACATCGTCTTTTTTTAGCAACTGACCATTTTTAGCTGATATAGCTCTAAAATCTAAAGCACTATAAACTTTATTTACATTTTTGGAGTTTACCATATAAGCTTCTTGTAAAGGTTGGTGTTTTTTTGATATTTCTATGGCTTTTTTAAGACTTATCTTATCTTCTATCTTAAAATCTTCATCTTTTAATAGAGATAATCCATAGTTGTATCCGTCATATTTACTGAAATTAATAATCTTATTTTCACTTGGTGAATAGGTTATCTTAGCTTTATCTTCAAAAAAAGCAATATCATTTATATATCTGATGTAGGTAAATGTAATATTCTTTCTCTCATTTTCAATACTTATGTCTTGAAATTTATATTTATTAAAAAAGTTAGGATCAATTTTTTTAAGTAAATCTTCTGCAACTTCTTTTGCCTTTTTTCTATCTATACTGATATTTTCTGTATTATTATTTTCTCTATTAGAATAAGCTCTATAGTTAAAAATTTGACCATCTTGGGAAGTGGTAATACTTATATTGCCAAGATTTTCATCAGACCAATAGTAACTTAAAAGATTATTATTTTTCACCCTATCTTTAAGAAATTTTGGTAAATCACCTTTTTCATAAGCTACTTCAGAAAAATTGAAGTCGCTATATTCTTTATCAATATTAAAGATGCTTTTTAGCCTTAAAACATCTTGCTTTTCCTTGTTTTGTCCATAGACAAAAGAAAAACTAAGTACAAAAATTAAAATTGGAATCAATAGTTTTTTCATAATATACCTCTCTTTTGTTTTTTTGTGTTAATTTGGAAAAGTAAATAAGTATAAAAAAAGGGCAGACCTATCCGCCCAAAAAAATATTTAAATTTCACTTTCTTCTTTATTTTTATCATCTTCAGCATTCAAAGCATTTAAAATCATATCAGGATCAATGCCATGAACCATAGCGGCTTCTTCAAGAGTTTCCATTTGAGAAGCAGGGCACATAATGCAACCCATACCAAAACTCATCAATGTTCCAATAGATTGTGGCTTAACGGAAAGTATTTCTCCAATTAGCATATCTTTTCTTAATTTCATCCTAACACCTCCATTTATATTATTATACCCAATAGGATATAAATTATCTGTAATTTAATTGTGATAATTTTCTGAAATTATTTTCTTTTAATAAAAAATATTATATCAATTAATTTTAGTAGAAATATAAAAATAGTTACTTCACTTTTTTATACTGCAAGAAATTGTCTTAATTTTTATGATTTTAAAATAATAGAGTCATTTTTATTATAAAATTTGCACAAACTTATACTTTTTTAAGCTCTCTTATGTAAAAGAAATAAAAATTTATAAGCTAGAAATTTGACTTGTGAACTCATAAGTGATAATATATTTTCACCTTATTAAGAGTGGTGGAGTGAATGGGCACTTTGAAACCCGGCAACCTAATTGGTGCTAAATCCCACAGAGTTATTCTGAAAGATGAGGTTTTTTGCAACCTCTCTTTTAGAGAGGATTTTTTTATAGGAGGAATAAATGAAAAAATGGATTTTTACTTCAGAATCAGTAACTGAAGGCCATCCTGATAAAGTTTGTGATCAAATTTCAGATGCAATTGTTGATGAGATTTTAAAAGATGATAAAGATGCCAGAGTTGCTTGTGAAACAATGGCAACAACTGGACTAATATTAATAACAGGAGAAATAACAACAAAAACTTATGTAGATTTCACAAAAATTGCAAGAGAAGTTTTAGAGGATATAGGCTACAACAGAGCAAAGTTTGGTTTTGATGCAACAACTTGTGCAGTTTTATCTGCAATTAAAGACCAATCAGCTGATATTGCTATGGGAGTTGATAGGTTTAAAGATAAAAACTTTGATGAAGATGAATTTGATGCAATAGGAGCTGGAGACCAAGGCATGATGTTTGGTTATGCTTGTAAAGAAACTGATGAATATATGCCCTTGCCAATATCCCTGGCTCATAAATTGTCAAGGAAATTATCAGAAATAAGAAAAAATAATACTTTGGAATATTTAAGACCTGATGGCAAAAGCCAAGTGAGTGTTGAATATGAAAATGGAATTCCAAAGAGAATAGAAAATGTAGTAATTTCAGCTCAACATTCACCAGATGTTTCAATTAAAGATTTGAGAAATGATATTAAAAAAGAAGTTATAGATACAATACTTCCAAAAAATTTAGTAGATGAAAATACATCATTTTATATAAATCCCACAGGACGATTTGTAGTCGGTGGACCTATGGGAGATGCTGGTTTAACGGGTAGAAAAATCATTGTAGACACATATGGAGGCTATGCAAGACATGGCGGTGGAGCATTTTCTGGTAAAGACCCAACAAAAGTTGATAGATCAGCAGCCTATTATGCAAGATATATTGCAAAAAATTTAGTAGCATCTGGAGTTTGCGATAAAGTTGAAATAGGATTAGCCTATGCCATAGGTTTAGCAAGACCAACATCCATATATGTAGAAACTTTCGGCACAGGAAAAATTCCTGATAACGAAATTGAAAAACTTGTCAATAGACATTTTGACCCACGCCCTGCGGCTATAATTAAAAATTTAAATTTATTAAGACCAATTTATAGGCAAGTAGCATCTTATGGACATTTTGGCCGTAATGATTTAGACCTTTCTTGGGAAAAATTAGATAAGGTTGACGAGATTAAGAAAGATTTAAATTTATAATGCTTGAAGGAAAAAGAAAATATCCTGAAATCAACGCTTCATTGTTTAGATGGATACTCGGAATACTTGTATGTTACGGGTCTTTACTTGTAAGCTCATTAATAATATTTTTATTTAACATAGAAAACTTAATTATTCCAGCTCTTATTATGAGTTTTTTATCAATAATGGGAGCTTTAATAATTGATAAAAATATTTTAAGAAAATTATTTTTATTTCTAAATTTCAAAGATGTTATATTTGTATTTGTTGGGTTAATAATTTCTTTTATTTTTATAATATTTGCCTCTTTTGCAGCAACTTATTTTAAAATAGGAGGAGAAGTAAACCCTATATTCGGCTTGCTGGATAAATTTTCTAAAAGTGAGTTTCTAATATCTTCTGCAATTCAATTTATTGGAGAAGAATTGATGTTTGTCCTACCATTTTTATTCGTGATAAATAAATTTAAAAAAACACCCAAAATAATTAGAGTTTTTTTGGCAGTGATAATATCATCCTTATTATTTGGAGCGTTGCATATACCAACTTATAATTTTAATATTGTTCAAGCCTTAGTATTAATAGGTATAGTTAGAACAGGGATAACAATAACTTATATTTTCAGGAAAAATTTAACAGTTTCTTATATTGTTCACTTCTTGTATGATTGGATAATAATTTTAATGGCAATTAAATATAGTCCTATGTGATAATAGACCTTACAAAATATGCAAAATATTTTGTGAGGTTTTTTATATTTTATTTACCATATGAATATCTCTTAACAAAAATAAAAAAACCGAGATTAACTCTCGGTAATAAAAGGAGATTAATTAAAAGTGTTTTAAATAATCTAATAGTATATTAGCACAGTAAATAGTTTAATGCAAGTTTTTTATTATTTTTTTATTAGACTAAATATAGAAAATAAAATTTTTGAAACTCCAACTATAAGTTTCTTATAGTTAATATTAATGCAAAAATCTATTAAAATATTGACAAAAACGTCTATTTTAGTTATGATTAGTATATCAATATGAGGATTAGCTGCATCAATTTGTGTGAGTTATTAACACTAACTCAAGAAACAATTTGAGTCCCGGTAAAATCTACAAATGAGTTTGTGATTTTTTCTGGGATTTTTTTATTATCTTAGACTTTATTAAGATAATGCTTAAAATTCCTAGAAAATAAATCTTATGTGGTTAAATTTTTATGAAAGGGATGGTAGTAGGTTGGACTTAAAAAATTATGTTGATGGACAAAAGGATAATATGCTCAAAACTTTGTCTGAAGTTGTAAGCATTAATAGCGTTAGAGGGGAAGAAAAAGCCGATGCTCCTTTTGGAGAAGGTCCTAAAAAATGTTTAAATTTTGTTTTAGAAAAAGCTAAAGAATTAGGTTTTAAGACAAAAAATATGGACAACTATATGGGCTGGGCTGAACTAGGCGAAGGTTCTGAAATGATTGCTGTAATGGGTCATTTAGATGTTGTACCAGAAGGCAGTGGTTGGGACAAAGACCCTTTTTCTGGACAAGTTGAAAATGGAAATATTTATGGTCGTGGAACAATGGATGATAAAGGTCCTACCGTAGCTTGCCTTTACGCTTTAAAAGCCATTAAAGAATCAGGACTTCCCTTAAAAAGAAGAATTAGAATTTTATTTGGTACTAATGAAGAAACCGGTTCTGATGATATGAAATATTATCGTGAAAACGGGGGAGAAATTCCATTTTGTGGTTTTACACCTGATGGAGAATATCCAGTTATTAATGGAGAAAAAGGTATAATTAATGCTACTTTTAAAAAAGATTTAGACCAAAAATCTGATTTAATACTTAAAAAAATCAGCGGAGGAACAGCTTTTAATGTAGTTCCTGCTCATGCAAAAGCAGAATTTACTTGCCAAGAATCTCTAAAAAAAGAAATTTTAGCAGATAAAAAGTTTTCTGAAAAAATTAAAATAGAAGAAACTAAAGAGGGCTTTATAGTTGAAGCAAAGGGTCTTGAAGCTCATGCCTCAACTCCAGAAAAAGGTAACAATGCCATAGGAAATTTACTTATAGCTATAAAAGATTTTCCTATGGATAAAGAACTTAAAAAAGCTGTAGTTTTTTTGGCTGAAAAAATTGGTCTTGAAACTTTTGGACAATCTTTAGGAATTGATATTTATGATGATAATTCCGGAAAACTTTCATTAAATATGGGTGTAATTGAAGGAGATGAAAATTTTCTTGAAGTTAAACTTAATTATAGGTATCCAGTAACAAGGTCTTATGATGAATGTGCACCAATATTGGATAAGCAATTTGACCAAGTAGGCTTTAAGAAGATTTTTGAAAAGCATAAAAATTCACTTTTCGTAGATGAAAATACTGAATTTATAAAAATTTTGTTAGATGTTTATAAAGAACATACAAACTTTAAGCCTCATACAAAGTCAATAGGTGGAGGAACTTATGCTAAGGCTCTACCAAATATTGTTGCTTTTGGACCGATTTTCCCAGGAGATGAAATTAGAGAACATCTTCCAAATGAATATTGGGAAGTTGAAAAAATTTTCTTGAATATGGAAATTTATGCAGATGCTATGTATAGGCTAGCTAATATGTAAGGGGGAGGTATTATATGAAAATTACTGATATTAAACTAGGAAAAATTTCTGTACCTTTGAGGGTTCCTTTTAAAACAGCTTTAAGAAGCGTTAATAGTGTAGAAGATGTTATTGTAGAAATTCACACAGATACAGGAGAGATTGGTTACGGTGAAGCGCCACCAACTGGAGCTGTAACAGGAGAAACTACATCTTCAATTATAGGTGCTTTCAAGGACCATATTACAAAAACAATGATAGGAAGAGATATTGATGATTTTGAAGATAATATGAAAGCTTTAAATTCTTCAATAGTTAAAAACACTTCTGCAAAAGCGGCTTGTGATATGGCACTTTGGGATTTATACGGACAGCTTTATAAAATTCCTGTATATAAATTATTGGGAGGTTCTAGAAAGAAAATTGTAACTGACATTACAATTTCTGTAAATCCTCCTGAAGAAATGGCAAGAGATGCAATAAATGCAATAAAAAGAGGTTATGACACTTTAAAGGTTAAAGTTGGAATTGATCCATCTCTTGATGTAAAAAGATTGCAAGCAATTAGAGATGTTGTGGGTAAAGATGTAAAAATTCGTATAGATGCCAACCAAGCATGGAAGCCTAAAGAAGCAGTTAGACTTTTAAATCAAATGCAAGAAAATAATTTAGACATTGAACTTGTTGAACAACCTGTAGCAGCTCACGATTACGAAGGTTTAAAATATGTTACAGATCATTCATATGTTCCTGTATTAGCAGATGAAGCAGTCTTTTCAGCAGAAGATGCAATGACAATTTTACAAATGAAAGCAGCAGATTTAATAAATATAAAACTTATGAAATGCGGTGGCATATATAATGCTTTAAAAATCACTTCAATGGCTGAACTTTGCGGAGTTGAATGTATGATAGGATGTATGCTTGAAGCAAAAATCAGCGTTAATGCTGCAGTTCATTTAGCGTGTGGTAAAGGTGTAATTACCCGTGTAGACTTAGACGGCCCAGTTTTATGCTCAGAAGACCCCATTAATGGAGGAGCTGTATTTAATGAAAAAGAAATTACAGTTTCCGATGCTTATGGTTTAGGTATATCTGGCATTGATGGTATAAAATACTTAGATTAAATTAAAAAAAGAAAGGATGAGATTTATGGTAATTAATAATGGATTTACTTACATTGCCTTCTTAATGTTTTTGGCAGGAGCTTTGCTTGCATTAGAAAAGTACACAAAGTGGAAAATTTTTAATGTTGTTCCACCATTAGTATTTATTTATGTATTTAATATGATATTTTGCACAATGGGATTATATTCTTCTGAAGCATGCTCAAATGCATATTCAGGTCTTAAGAATAATCTACTTTATGCAATGATATTTGTAATGCTTTTACGTTGCGATTTTCGTAAGCTTGCAAAATTAGGCGGCAGAATGGTTGCAATCTTTTTAGGATGCTCATTTACTTTATTTGTTGGATTTTTAGTTGGATACCCATTATTTAAATCAACACTTGGTACAGATACATGGGGAGCAGTAGCAGCTTTATACGCATCTTGGGTTGGAGGCTCAGCAAACATGGCAGCAATGCAAGCAGCTCTTCCAGTAGATGCAGGTGCATACTCATGTGCCCTAGCTCTTGACACAGTATGTTACTCATTATGGATAGCACTTTTATTACTAGCAGTTAGATTTGCACCAAAATGGAATAAGGCAACAAAAGCTGACACATCAAAACTTCAAGAAGTTGCAGATGCAGCAGAAGCTGAAGTTGCTAAGGGCAAGAAAACTGCATCATCAGCCGATTGGATTTTCTTAATTGGTTTATCATTAATTGTATCAGCAATTTCTCAAGCAGTAGGAGCAAAACTTTCAGATGTCTTTACAAATATGGGATTAGCAATGTTTGATAAAGGTACAGTTGTAACTTTATTTGTAACAATACTTGGCTTAATTTGTGCTCTATCACCACTAGGAAAACTTCCAGCAGTAGAAGAATTATCTAATGTATATTTGTATGCAGTTGTATCATTACTTGCATCTACAGCATCAGTTGTAGATTTACTATCAGCACCAATGTGGGTAGTATATGGAATATTTATATTAGTAATCCATGTAGTTTTAATGTTTGTTTTATCAAAAATTTTCCACTGGGATTTATGCATGGTTTCAACAGCTTCCCTTGCCAACATAGGCGGTTCAGCTTCAGCACCAATTGTTGCATCAGCTTATGATGCTTCTTATGCAGGTATAGGTGTTCTAATGGGAGTATTAGGAGCAGCAGTCGGAAACTTCTTTGGTATAGGAATGGGACAAATATTAAGGATGTTCTAGATTTTAATGAGGATAAATATTTCTAGAATGATTATGAAAGGTGATATAATATGAGTGATTATTTAAAAATTAAGAAACATGTTGAGAAAATAATATCAGAAAGTTCTGGGAATATTTGCCTAAGCTTTTATGATTTAGATGATGAAGAGGGATTTTCCATAAATGAAGATAAAAAAGTTCGTTCAGCCAGTATGATAAAATTATTAATAATGGCAGAAATAATGAATCAATCTAAAAATGGAAAAATCTCTCTAGATACTAAAATAAAAGTTGGTAAAAAAGATAAAGTTGGTGGTTCAGGAATACTTAAAGAGTTTGACTGTGAACATGAATTTTCAATTAAAGAACTTATGACTCTTATGATTATAGTATCAGATAATCAAGCTACAAATATATTAATAGACTTGGTGGGAATGGATAATATAAATCTAATGGGTAAAAGATTAAATTTGAAATCTGCAAGTTTGCAAAGAAAAATGATGGACATAAAAGCACTTGAAAAGGGAAGAGATAATTATATAAGTGCCATAGATGTAAAAGTAATTTTAGAAAAAATTTACAGAAAAACTCTAGTAGATGAAAAATCTTCTGAACTTATGCTAGATATACTTTTAAGACAACACGAAAGACAAAGACTGGGTAGATTTTTAGATGAGGAAGTTAAAATAGCCAGTAAAACCGGAGATTTAGATAAGCTTGAAAATGACGGGGGAATATTTTTCTTGGAAAATAAAAACTATATTCTAGTCGTGCTTATTGATGACGCTGTGACAAATGCCATGGCACAAGAAACAATTGGTAAAATTTCAAAATATATTTATGATGAAATGGGGCGATGAATATGAAAACTAAAAGTATTTATTTCACAGGAGAAGCAAGAACAACAATGGACAATGCTATAACAAAAATCTATGGCACATTTTACATGGCTTTTGAGGTAGATGCTTCTAATGGTAAAATTATTAGAACTGATTGCAACGGAACAATGAAACTCACTAAAGATTTTATAAATAGAATTTTTGAAGGCAAAATCTTTGATGATGACGAAGAAAAAATAATAGAAGAAATATCAGAAAGATATTACGCGTCATCAACAAGGGCGATAGTAGTAGCTTATAGAGATGCCTTACAAAAATATAAAAAAGTTAAAAAAGATATTCTTGAAAAAAATAGTAAGGAGAAATACAGTGAAGAATAGATTTTTAAAATTTAAAATTTTTTGCACAATAGTTTTAACTATCTTATTACTTTCAGTGAATTTATATGCTGCAAGTGATAATTCTAATAGTGAAGTTAAAGAGGCAGTTTATTTGGGTGTAGAAAATTATGGTAATTTGAAAAAAGATAAGGATGAAAAATCATTAAAAAATTTTGAACACAAATTTTTTATTGATGGTCAAATTAAGAACTTCAAAATAAAAAGTGATGAAACAAAGAATGATGGATTGCCAAAATTTCAAACACAAAATAAATTGTGGGAAGGATATATTTATAAAGTAAAAATTGATAATAACGAAATAGTTGATGCAGAACTTTTAAATTCTAATTCTAAGGATATGATAAAAGGAAAATTATCAGATATTAGTGCGGAAGGATTTAAAGTCGATGGTAAAAGCATTAAATTAAATAATGACTCAAAAATTTATAAAATTAATTGGCTAGCTGGTGGAACATTAGTTGAAGAAACAGATTTTGATAAAGCTAAAAACGCTTCAGTAAAAGTCACTCTAGATAAAGATGGAAATGCTAAAAATATTTATATTACTTTTATCAGAAAAGATTATAAAGCGCCAGTGAGCTATGAACCAGGGAAGAAAACATTGAAAAACTTCTTATCAAGTGCTTTACAACCAGTGGGAACTACGCTATATGTTTATGGTGGTACTTGGGATTGGCAAGATGATGGTTCAAGTTTAAATGCTAGGACAATCGGTCTTAGTGAATCTTGGTTAGATTTTTTCCAATATCAAGATCAAAACTATTCATACAGTTTGGATAAAAAAGATAATGCAAAAGATTATTATCCTAATGGTTCTTGGAACCAATATTATTATGCAGGAATAGATTGTTCAGGATATGTTGCTTGGTCAGTTTATAACACTCTTAATGATAAAAGTGGTAATGAAGGTTATGTGATGAGCGCAACTAAGATGGCAAAGAATTTTGCATCTAGGTCTTGGGGAACTTATACTAATGATTACTCTATACCTACTAATGATAAAAATTCAGACTTTAAAGTCGGAGATATTTTTTCTATGAACGGACATGTTTGGATTTGCTTGGGAACTTGTAGCGATGGTTCTATTGTAATAATGCATTCAACACCAAGCGATTCTAAAAATGGAAAACCAGGTGGAGGAGTTCAAATTTCTGGGCTTGGCTACGATAAAAATGCGAAGGCTTATAAGTTAGCAGATTATTACATGAAAAAATATTATCCTGAATGGGATGAAAGATATGGAGCAGTTTTAAAAAATATAAAAGATTACACAACTATTAAAAAAGATACAGACGCAGGTAAATTTTCTTGGAACTTAAAAAATGGTATATTATCTGACCCTGATAAATATGCTGAAAAGTCTCCTGAAGAAATATTAAAGGATTTATTTAATGAAAAAGAAAATTCTGCACAAGAAGTCATTTTCACAATAGATAAAAATGAGTATAAGAAAATTATTGATGGAAAAGAATCTTCTTTTAATATGGATGTGGCTCCCATTATAAAACAGGATAGAACTTTGTTACCAATAAGATACTTAGCAGAATCTTTAGGAGCAAAAATAAATTGGGATAAGAATACAAGAACAGCTATTTTTATAAAAAATGATGAAAAAGTTTCTGTTCAGGTCGACACTGGAAAAATTCTTTTGTCAAATGGACAAGAATATAAGTTGCAAAATAAAGTATTAATAAAAAATGATAGGATTCTATTGTCTTTGACTAATATTTCTAAACTATTTAAGATGACAAATGGAAATATCAATGATGGAATTAGTCAAGATATAGAATGGGATGGAAGTTTAAGAACAGTAAGTGTAAAAATTAAATAAAAAATTTTTAATTTAGTCGGATTTTGTCCGACTATTTTTTTAAAATTATATGTTAAAGGTATTGTATTAGTTGAAATTATATTGTATAATGTAAATGTCAAAGATAGTCAAACTATTTGACAGGAGGTGCTTAATTTTGGAGTACAAAGATTATTATAAAATACTTGGAGTAGATAAGAATTCAAGTCCTAAAGAAATAAAGAGTGCTTTTAGGAAACTTGCAAAAAAATATCACCCAGACCTTAATCCTAATGATCCAAAGGCTCAAGAAAAATTCAAGGAAATTAACGAGGCCTATGAAGTTTTATCTGACAAGGATAAAAAGGCTAAGTATGATGCTTTTGGTTCAAATTATGATTTTTCAGGTGGTTATAATTTTGACCCAAGTGCTTATGGCTACACTTATACTACCGGCGGTTCTTCTGAAGATTTTTCAGATTTCTTTGATATGATTTTTGGTTCAAATGCAAGGAGAGCTTCTTCAGTAAAGGGTTCAAAATTTTCTTTTAATCTTGATGATTTATTTTCTGGAAGAAACTCAAATAGAACTAATCACAATTATGCTAAAGCTGATAGCCCTAAATATGAATCTGAACTTTCTATTTCCATTGAAGATGCCTATAAGGGTGTAGATAAAAAAGTTGGACTTTCCATTAATGGAAAACAAAAGGAAATTAATGTAAAAATTCCACGCGGTATTACTCGTGGTAAGAAAATAAAAGTTAAAGGCTCAAAGTTTGATTTACCAGGCGATGTGCTTTTTAAAATAAATATTAATGATTCTGACAATCTAAGACTAAAAGGTATTGATATTTATAAAAATGTTGAGGTTAGACCTTGGACTGCTCTTTTAGGTGGAGAAAAAACTATTGATACTTTTGAAGGAAAAATTAAGATAAAAATCCCTAAAAATTTGAGTCCTGGTAAAAAATTGAGAATACCAGCCAAGGGTTTTAAGGATATGAAAAACAATAAAGGTGATTTGTATATTGAATTTACTATTGCAAATCCGACAAATTTAACTAAGGAACAATTAGAATTATATAAAAAGTTAGAAGAAATTAGCTAGGAGGTATGTTATGAATTTTGAAAAATATACGCAAAAATCTCTTCAAGCGATAAAAGATGCAACAGATATTGCAAGAGAATATGGCAATCCTCAAGTTAAGGAAATTCATTTAAATTATGCTCTTTTAAATGATAATGATGGGCTTATACCGAGGGTTCTAGATTACATGGATGTAAATAAAGAAGCCGTGAAATCTGAGCTTTTAAGAGTTATACAAAGACTTCCTCGCCAAAGTGGAGGCTCTTTGAGTGCTGATGAATCATACACTAGGGCTCTAGATCAAGCTGAAAAAAATATGACAAAATTTGGAGATGATTATTTATCTGTTGAACATATTTATATGGCTCTTTTAAATTTAAAGGGCACAGACTCATCTTCTGTTTTTAAAAAATATGGTATAAATAGTGATAATTTTCTCTCTGCTTTACAAAAAATTAGAGGAAACCAAAATGTAAGAACTGATAATCCTGAAGATACCTATGATGCTTTAAAAAAATATGGTAGAGATTTAACTAAAGAAGCTAAAGAAGCTAAAATGGATCCAGTTATAGGTAGGGATGAAGAAGTTAGAAATGTTATTAGAATTTTGTCTAGAAGGACAAAAAATAATCCTTGTCTTATTGGCCCTCCAGGAGTAGGTAAAACTGCAATTGTTGAAGGACTAGCCCAAAGAATCATAAATGAAGATGTGCCTGAAGGCTTAAAAGGAAAAACAGTTTTCTCTCTTGATATGGGTGCCTTAGTCGCTGGTGCAAAATATAGAGGCGAGTTTGAAGAAAGACTTAAAGCTGTCCTTTCTGAAGTAGAAAAATCAGAGGGCAATATTATTTTATTTATAGATGAAATTCACAATATTGTGGGTGCAGGAAAGACTGAAGGGGCAATGGATGCCTCAAATCTTTTAAAACCAATGCTTGCAAGAGGAGAACTCCACGCAATTGGTGCAACCACTCTTGATGAATACAGAAAATATATTGAAAAGGATCCTGCTCTTGAAAGAAGATTTCAAAAAGTTATTGTAAATGAACCAAGTGTTGAAGATACTATCTCAATTTTAAGAGGTTTGAAATCAAAATATGAAATTTTCCATGGTATAAGAATTTCTGATTCAGCAGTTATAGCTGCTGCAACCCTATCAAATAGATATATTACTGATAGATTTTTGCCAGACAAGGCAATTGATTTAATGGATGAATCTTGTGCAATGCTAAGAACAGAAATTGATTCAATGCCTACAGAAATTGATGATGTGAGAAGAAAAATCTTACAACTTGAAATTGAAAGAGAAGCATTAAAAAAGGAAAAAGATGATGCATCAAAGAAAAGACTTGAAAATTTGGAAAAAGAACTTTCTGAAGAAAAATCTGATTTTGATAGATTAAAATCAAGATGGGAAAGTGAAAAGAAAGAAATAGACAAAGAAAAAGTTGTTAAAGAAAAAATTGAAAATGTAAATCATCAAATTGAAGAAGCACAAAGGTCTTATAATTTAGAAAAACTTTCTGAACTTAGATATGGAACCCTTCCTAAATTAGAAGAAGAGTTAAAAGAACTTCAAACCAACAAAAAAGATGATACCATGGTTAAAGAAGAAGTAACCGAAGATGAAATTGCCTATGTAGTTTCAAGATGGACTGGTATTCCTGTAGAAAAATTGAATCAAAGTCAAAGAGATAAGCTTTTAGATTTAGGAAATATTCTCCACAAAAGAGTTATAGGTCAAGACGAAGCTGTTCAAGTTGTTACAGATGCAGTTATTCGTGCAAGAGCAGGCTTAAAAGCTGAAAATAGACCCATAGGTTCCTTTATATTTTTAGGACCAACAGGAGTTGGAAAAACAGAAACAGCAAAAGCTTTGACAGAAGCCTTATTTGATGATGAAAAAAATATGATTAGAATTGATATGAGTGAATATATGGAAAAATTCTCCGTATCAAGACTTGTAGGTTCACCTCCAGGATATGTAGGTTATGAAGAAGGAGGTCAACTAACAGAAGCTGTTAGAAGAAAACCCTATAGCGTAATATTATTCGATGAAATTGAAAAGGCTCATCCTGATGCATTTAATATTTTACTTCAAGTCCTAGATGATGGAAGACTTACAGATAATCAAGGTAGAACTGTAGATTTCAAGAACACAGTTATTATCATGACATCTAATATCGGAAGTCAATACTTGATAGATGGAATAGAAGAAAATGGTCAAATTTCTCAAAGTGCAAGAAATGAAGTTGATAAAGAACTTAGAAGTAGATTCAGACCTGAATTTTTAAATAGGGTTGATGAAATAGTATTATTTAAGCCTTTAGTTAAGGACCAAATCTATAAAATTATTAAACAAACTATAAAAGATATAGAAGAAAAACTTTCTGATAGACAAATAAAAATTGAAGTTACACAAGAAGCTTTAGAATTTATTTTAAAGGCATCTTTTGATATCAATTATGGAGCAAGACCAGTAAAAAGATACATCAACCAAAGTATTGAAACAAAACTTTCACTACTTTTAATAAAGGGAGAAGTTACAGAAAATAGCACTGTAATTGTTGATGTTAAAAATAATGAATTAGACTTAACTGTAAAAAAATAAATAATAAATAATAATTAATAGCTGTAGCAGCCTAAAAAATGCTGGGACAGCTATTTTTTATATTAAAAACATATTTTATTTAATTCATTATTTTATAAAATTATGATAAAATATATTCATTGTTTTATAAGGAGGTAGTATTAATTTGAATTCTAGTTTTTTGGAAAGAAAATTTTCATTAACAAAACGAGGAACAAATGCTAGAACAGAATTTCTTGCAGGATTAACAACATTTATGACAATGTCATATATTTTAATTGTTAATCCAATAATGCTAGGTAAGGCTGGAATGGACCAAGGTGGGGTATTCACCGCGACAATAATTTCATCTGTAATTGCAATGTTATTTATGGGTCTTTATGCAAATTTCCCCTTTGCACTTTCTGCAGGGATGGGACTTAACGCATTCTTTACTTTTTCCATTGTTATCGGTATGGGTCATGATTGGTCTTATGCACTAACGGCTGTATTTTTAGAAGGTATTATTTTTATTTTCTTATCTATTTTTAAGGTTCGTGAAGCTTTATTTAAAGCGATTCCTTTGCAACTTAAAAATGCAGTATCAGTAGGTATAGGACTTTTTATTGCAATGATTGGTGCCACAAATTCTGGAATAGTTGTAGCTAACGAATCAACATTTCTTGCTTTGGGAAATTTAGTAAGTAAGGAAGTATTAGTTACATTTTTCTCACTATTAATTATGGGTATTTTATCAGCAAAAAAAGTTAAAGGCGCACTTTTATATGGAATTATTGGCGGTACAATTTTAGGACTTATTTTGGGAGTTACTCAATTACCATCACAAGGGATTTTATCATTGCCACCAAGTTTAAAACCGGTAGCTTTTAAACTTCATTGGGATAATATTTTTACCTTAGATATGTTTTCAGTAATGTTTACTTTCTTATTTGTTGATATTTTCGATACCTTAGGAACCATTACAGGTGTAGCAACAAAGGCTAATATGCTTGATGAAAAAGGTAATCTTCCAGGTATAGGAAAAGCATTATTATCAGATGCAATCGGAACAGTTGTAGGTGCACTTTTAGGTACAAGTACAATAACAACTTTTGTTGAAAGTGCAAGTGGGGTAACTGATGGAGGTAGAACTGGACTTACTTCTTTATCTGTAGCATTTTTCTTCTTCTTATCCCTATTCTTATTCCCATTATTTTCGATAGTACCTTCTCAAGCAACAGCAGCAGCTCTTATTATTGTTGGTCTATTTATGATGAGTCCTATCAAAAATATTGACCTTGATGATTATACTGAATCTTTGCCAGCATTTTTGACAATAATAATGATGCCTTTTGCATATTCAATAGCTGAAGGTATTTCTATAGGAATGATTTCTTATGTATTTTTAAAAGTAACAACTGGAAAATACAAAGATGTTTCACCTGTTATGTATATTTTAGCTATAGTATTTATTGTTAGGTATATAAGAATGTTCTAAAAGGAACTAATATTTAAATATATAGTTTTTTTAGAAAATTAAATTATTTTATCAAAAAAAGGTCGGATTTTTCCGACCTTTTTAAATTTACAAAGTATCTTATATTTTATATTGGAAAAATATGGGAGTCCATATAAATTCATTTATAAATTATTTTATTTTTTCAATTATTCTCGATTTTGTATCAAAGCCAACACTTGTTCCTGTAAAAGAATTTTCCTCCCTGGCAAGGTCTGACATTGTATCAACAATTTCTTTAAATTCAGGAAGTTCTTGGGTTTTTCTATCAAGTTCATCTATGCCTTTTTGTTTGAATTCTAAAAGTTTTTCTGTAAAAAATCTCATATTATTATCAATAAGATTACTGCCATTTTTTAGTTCGGTATTTCCTGAATTCAACTCAACAATTCCATCATTTAATTTTTTTATTCCATCTCTCATTGGAACAATACCTTCAGTTTTTAATCTTGGAAAATCATTAAACATTTTTGATTTATCTTTAAATTCTAAAAGACCATTTGATAGTTCATTTGCTCCTGAATTAAGTTTTGAAGAATTTGAGTCGAGTTCAGCTATGGCATCGGTAAATTTACTTACACCATCTTCACTTTGTTCCGTACCTTGTCTAAGTTTAGTTGATCCTTCTTTTAATTTAGTAGTTGCATCATCTAGTTTTATAAGAGAATCTGACAATTTTGTGATTTGTGAAGTATCTAATTTTGAAGAGGCCTCATCCATTGCTTTTTCAAGTTCAGAGTTAATTTTATCTGCACCAATATATAGTTCTTCTGTTCCAGTTTGCAATGCTTGAAGACCTTCAGGCAGTTGTGACAAACCTGCATTTATTTTACTTGAATTTTCTGCTAATTGTCCTATTCCTCTTGGTAAGTCTTTTAGACCTTGCAATTGTGCTGCCATTCCACTTAATTGTTTAAGTCCTTTAAGATTGTTTCCAATTGTTTGTGCATTTTGTCCGATATTTTTTGCATTTTGTCCAATATTTTCTGCAGCTACTTCTAACGTTGCAACAGCTTGTTGAGCCGCAGAATCTTGGCTTCCACGTAAACTGGCTATAGCGCTTTGTATTTCTCGAACTGATCCTCCTATTTGTCCTGCACTATTGCCTATACTTTTAAGATCATTTTCAACGTTAATAGTTCCAAGTCCTGACAAGTCAGGAATATTCATTTCTTGAACTGTAGAATTTAGCCTTTGTAAACCGGCATCAAACTGTTTTTCTCCTTCTGCAAGTTGAGCTACACTTGCAGATGCTTTTGTCGCACCTTCATTTAATTTATTGGCACCTGCAGAAATTTTTCCTATTCCATCTTTTAGCTCAAGAAGTTTAGTCATTGCTTGATTTTTAAGTTCATCAACTTTACTTAATTTACTTGACCCTTCTCTAAGTTTAGTTGTAGCATCTTTTAATTTTCCAATGCCATCATCTAATTCAACTGATCCATCCTTTAATTTTTTTGCACCATCTTTCATTTCTCCTGTTTTCTCATTCATCTTTCCAACAGCAGATGTGTAGTCATTTATACCATTAGTAAGTTTATTTCCACCTTCATACATTTCTTCGGCATATCCCGGAACAGGTTTTACCTTTTCAATTACTTCATCAAATTTATCTTCAAACTCTCCGGATTTTTCATAGAGTTCGTCAGACCCGTCATGAAGTTTTTTTACGCCGCCTCCCATTTCTGAAAGTCCGTCATTTAATTTATGTTGAGCATCTGATAATTTTTCAGATGCATCAACTAATTTTTGGGAATTATCTTCAAGCTCTTTTACGCCGTTACGCAATTTATCAATAGATTTAATATCAAATTCATTTTGAAACAATTCGTTTGATATAACTGCATATGCCTCAACAGGGCTGTAGTCTTTAACGTCCATTTCAATTTTAGCTTCATTCCTAAATTCTTCCATTTGTCTGTCTTCAAGAATTGTTTCAAAATTTTCTTTTAGACCTGGTGTTAAAACGGAAGTTATAACTTCATTTTTTCCGTCTTTTACAATTTTCGCATCATCAGATTCTATATTTGAAGCAATTTCTTGACCTAAGGTCATTGCCACCACAACAGTGTAAGGTGCATAAATTTTTCTTTTTTGGCCATTAATTTTTTTAATAACATATTTACTGTTTTCGGCAGATACAATTATTTTTAAATGTCCTGATTTTCCTTTTAATTGACTATTTTTTAGTTTTTCACCATTAAGATAATATTCAACATTAACATCAACTGGGATTTCTTCTTCACTCTTTCCTTGGTAGTAGATATCTTTGACATTTTCATCCCAGTTAATATAACCGTTATTATCTTTTATTTGTTCATCCGTTTTTAAATTTTTAACTTTTTTTAAGTTGGTTTTGTCTTTTCCTTTTATATTTTCTTCAGAATTTAACCATACTGATACAGTTTTATCTTTTATATTTTCATCTTCTTTTAAAACATAAACCGTTTCACTTTTATTTATTACACTTGACTGTGCAAAAACGGTATTTGTTAAAATCATTGAAGATAAAGCGATTGAGATTATTTTTTTATTTAGATTTTTATTCATTTTTCTTCTCCTTTACTTTTAAACTTTTAGTAGTATTTTTTATAAGTGGAAAACTTATAGATATTATGGCCGGCAATAAGACTAAAATTACCAGCATGCTTATTATTGCGCCTCTAGCTAAAAATATACAAATTGTTGATACAATTTCCATCTTTGAATATATACCAACTCCAATAGTTGCTGCCATAAATGAAAGTGCTGAAGCTACAATTGATTTTGAAGTTTCTTTTACAGAAATCTTAAGAGATTTGTCTACATCTTTTAATTGTTTGTATTCAACTAAAAATCTGTCGGTCATTAATATTGAATAATCTATAGTCGAGCCTAGCTGTATTACACCGATAATTATTGATGTAATAAATGGGATTGTATGATTTAAGTAAAAGGGTATACCCATATTAATTTGAATCGCCAGTTCAATAGCACCAATTAATACAATAGGTATGCCTATAGACTTAAATACAATGGCAATTATTAGAAAAACGACTCCTATAGAAATAGCATTTACAATTTTAAAGTCTCTTTCGGAAATAACAGTTAAGTCATCTGTTAATACGGCTTCTCCTGTCAGAAGTCCTTCTTTGTCATATTTATTTATTACATTTCTCATATTTTTTATTTGATTTTTTACTTCAGGCGATGCAGTTTGATATTTTGAATTTGTCATTATCATTTGATACCCGCCCTTTGAAAAATTATCTTGTAATTTGTTTGGCAAAAATTCTATAGGAAGAGTCACACCTGTGACTGAACTTATACTCAAAACTGAATTTATACCGTCAATTTCTTTTAAATCACTTATTAGGTCTTCAAGCGAAGAGTTTGACAGGTCATCTTTTACCAAAATAAAATGTGTGCTTGCCATATCATAATCTTTTTTCATTTTATTAAGGGCAATAATTGAATCAAGATCTTGCGGAAGAGACCTATCAAGGTTGTAATATAATTTAGTATGGATTGAACCGTAAATTGCCGGAATAAATAAAACTATAAAGATAGCAAATAGTGCTTTTTTATGATTTATTGTAAATTCAGCCAATTTATTAAATTCAGGAAGCAATACCTTGTGATTATATTTATTAATAAATTTTTCAACTACAAGAAGCATAGCCGGAAGCACAATAATAGTAGAAAGAAGTCCTATTAATACTCCCTTACTCATCACAAGACCTATATCTTTACCAAGACCCAGTCGCATAGCTATTAAAACTATAAAACCTGCAAAGGTTGTAAGAGAAGATGCAAATAGAGATGAAATAGTTTTTTGAATTGCTATATCCATAGCATCATTTTTATTTTCACAGTATTTTTTCTCTTCAACATATCTGTGATATAAGAAAATTGAGTAATCCATTGTAACAGCTAGTTGCAAGACGGCAGCTATAGCTTTTGTTAAATAGGATATTTCTCCTAGAAATATATTTGTCCCAAAATTATAAATAACTGCATAGCCTATAGTTAGTATGAAAACAAAAGGAACTATTGTGGATTCGTTAGTTAAAGATAAAATTATTAGACCAAGGGCAACAGCAAGACCAACATATAGTGGAGTTTCTTTGTCGATTAAATCCTTAGTATCTTTTACAAGGGCAGAAATTCCGCTTAAATATTTTTGCTTTGATTCAATTTTTTTTATCTTATCAATGGCATTCATCGTCTTAATAGAAGATGAAGAATCACTGAATTTAACTATCATTAAAGTAGAATCTTTTGAATAAAAAATATCTTTAATATCATCCGGCAAAAATTCTTGGGGAACCATATCTCCTACAGTAGATGATTTTGATATTACATCTTCAACACCGTCAATCTCTAAAATTTTTTCTCTTAAAATTTCAGCCTCATGGTCAGTTCCCTCTAAGATAAGCATTCCCGTTGCTGCATTTTTAAAATCTTTATCAAGAATTTCTTGTCCCTTAGTTGAGTTTAGGTCTTTAGGTAAATATGATAAAATATCATAATTTACTCCCGTAAGTTTGTAGGCAATTAAGGAAGGAATAATTAAAGCTGTCATTATGAGCAAGACAAATTTTGGCCTATGGGATATAAATTTTGTAAATCTTTTCATATTATCACTATATTAAAAAACTTTGTCTACGATTTTAAAAAGCACAGGCTTCATTTCATCAATACTTAGAACTGAACCTTCCATAAGGGATGTTTCACAAGTTGAAAGTACAATTTGAATTGTAAGTGATAAAATAAAAAGTCTTTCTGATTCCGATAATTTCACAGGAAATAAGTTAGAATATTTATTTAATACAAAATTTAATGTGGTTTCTGCTTCTTCAAATCTATCATCATTTTCAACTTTTGCATAAAGGGCCCAATCTAAATTTTTAGAAATAAGATTAAGTTCTAAAGGATTCTGTATCAAATAATCAATTATATAATCAATAAATGAAATATATTTTTCTTTAGTATTATTACCTAGGCATTGATCTTCGGCTTTGTAAAATAAATCAGTCATTATATCCAGCACTATTTTTTGTTCCAGGTCTTTTTTATCTTTAAAATATAAATAAAAAGTTCCAAGACCAAAAGTACTTTTTTTCATAATATCCCTAATAGAAGTTTCTTCTATTCCTTTTTCCTTAAATGAAAAAAGAGCAGCTTCAGTTATTTTTTTCTCCTTTTCTTTTTTTCTTTCTTCTGACTTTAACATAAAACCTCCATTTTCTTTTATTGAACGTTGTTCATTTAATATAAGAAAAATTATACACTTTTTTTGAACAAAGTTCAACTATATAAATAAAAATTTTTTTATTTAATTTTATTTTAGTTGGGTATAATAACAAGAGTAAAATTACTTTAAATTTTTTAATTTTAATAAATGAAAAAAGGTGTTGATTATGAAAAAAAGTTTTAATTATTTTAAGGCGAATCCAGCAGGAAATATTACAGGTTTTGTTGTATGGCCTGTTTATCCAGGATATAGAAAGGCTTATGCTGATTGTATAAGAAGTCAAATTGATAGTGATGTTGAACAAGTGGGATTTATTTCTCCAGCCTATGAAGGAGCTCCACTTCGTTTAGATATGATGGGTGGAGAATTTTGTGCCAATGCAAGTCGTGCCTATGGACTTTATAGTGCAAGTTTTTATGATGTAGAAGGACCTGTAGATATTGAAGTTTATGTTTCTGGCAAGAAGGGAACAACAGATGTAATTGCTGATGTTACAAATTCTACGGCCTATGTTGCTATGGATAATCCGATAAATATTTCAGATATAGAAATTGATGGAAAAACATACAAGATTTTTGAATTTTCTGGAATAAGCCATTTAGTTATTGAAGAAAAAGAAGATGAGAAATTTGTAGAAAAAGCTCTCAAAGCTTTAAAAGAAAAAATTCAAACTGATGCTTACGGAGTAATTTTTTTCAATAAAGAAGAAAAATCCTATGTTCCTTATGTTAATGTAATTAAATCACAAACTCTTGTGCGTGAATCTTCATGTGGTTCAGGAGTGATTGCACTTGCTAATTATTTGAATGAAGAAATTCCTGGTGAAGATTATCAGTTAACTTTGAAGGGACCAGCTGGTGATTTGACTGTTACTGTAGATACTTTTGACGGAGAAAAGAAATATCTAGTTGGTGGTCATGTGGAAATGGAAAAACCAAGAAAAATCACCATTGATATACCAGCAGATGTAGTCAAAGCTGTAACTGAAGAGCACAACAAAAAAGTGGAAGAAGAAAAATTAAGAGAAGCTAAAGAAAAAGTGGCTCAAGAAGAAAAAGATAAGGAAGAAGAATAAGTTTAAAGTATTTAAAATAAAAGATTAACTGATTACACAAAAGCTTGGGGTAACCTAAGCTTTTTTATTTAGTACATAAATTAATTTAAAAAAATATAAAATAGGGCTATTAAAGGCAGAGATTTGATTACCAATAGATAAAAACAATTCTGTTTTCCTAAAAAAAGAAAAAAATATGTTGTATATTTCTACATTTAGTTATAAAATCTACATATAGATAATAATTATTATCTGAATATATCTATTATAGGAGGAGATACCATTGGGTAATTTTTTATAATTGAGTATAAAATGTATTGTTTAATAAATATTAAATTTGATGAGTTGATAATTTATGAAAAAAACAAAAAAATTTTCAATCATTTTAATTTTAACTTTAATATTACCAATATTTGGAAGTGCAAAAACCATTGATAAAAATCCTATAAATAACTATGTAGAATTTTGTAGATATGATGTGGGAGAATTATCAAGTACAGATACTAAAGATTATATAGTAATAGTGGCGTATGATGAAAAAGATAAAGAAAACATTTTCGATGGATTAACAGACAAAGAAAGAGATGAATTTTTAGGAAATAAAACTAAGGAGATTTTTGAATATATATCAAAAGGTGAGAATGAAAAAATTGAAAAAATGAAGATTGATAATCCTAAATTAAGTATTATTATTCAAAAAAAGGATGTAAATAAATATAGTAATTTTATAGAAAATAATACTTTGTGTTCTCAAGATTATAAATTAAAAACTAATGATTTAACACCTTATTCATATGATACAGATACTTTTGTTAGTAATAAGTATTTTAGAGTAAGCAATGACTCAGGATTAGCTTATGCTGATTGTTTGGCTGAGGTAAGAGTAGATAGAGATTTAATAAATAGAGAAGTTACAATTGTAGGAATTGATGTATCTATACTTAGAGGCAGTGGAAAATTTGCTTTTAATCCAACTTATAATGGAAATAATACAGCTAGGTTAGGTTGGGGCTATATAGGTTCTGATGGATATGGGTATGGTCATATTGATTTTAAAGCTCATTTTAATAAAACTGTAGATATGTTTTAATTTAAGTAGTAGTTATAAAATATCTTTAATTTTTAAGTATATAAATCAAGGTAATAATCTCAATTTGAGATTATTACCTAATAATGTATTTAGGAATTAAAATTTATAATGTTCAAATATCAGATGAATGGAGATAATATGAAAAGATTTATAGTAATTCCTATAATAGCACTTATTTTTTTGCTGGGATGCTCAATAAATAAAAAAAATACACAAAATAAAAGTGAAATAAATCAAAATCAAAATAAAAATGAAATTTTTGCTAAATTTATTGATAGAGATGATTTAAAAAGTTATATTTCAAAGACTGAAAGTCTATGGCAGGTGGATTCTCCTGATAAAAAAGAAAAAACTAAGTCAATGGGACTTTTTGAAACTATAAAGGACGAAAAAATTTCCCATATCAAATGGGAAAATGATGAAGGAGATAATAAAAGTCAAAATGAAGAGTTTATTATAGGAAATGTAATATTTAATAGGGATAATAAGGGCAAATGGACTAAACTTTCTACTGACAAAAAATTATCTGATGACAAAGAAAATAAAACTTATTTTACAGGAAAGACTTTAATAAGCTCAAAAATTATATTAAATAAACTGGGCAAATACATTAAGCTAACAGAAGACAAGAGTTTTTATATAGCTGAACTTGATTCTAATTCTTCAAATATTAAAGAAATAAGAAAAATTATTTTTCCTAATGATGAAGATAAGTCTTTTTTTGGTGAACTAACATCCTTAAAAGGTAAATTTGTATTTAGAAAAGACAATTTTTATCCTAATTCATTTGAATTGCAAGGGGAATTTTTAAATAAGGATAATAATGAACATACAATAATTAGACAAAGGGGAGCTTATGATAAGGTAAATAAGCTTGAAAAGATAGAAATCCCTACAGAAATTACAAATTTATTTTAAAATTTAAATAAGCAATTCATAAAAGGAGCTTGAGAAAAAACTTGAGCTTCTTTTTTTATTAGTAAAAAATTGATACAATTAAAACGAGGGGATTTAATGATTAACATTGATGGAATTGTAGAAAAAATAATTTTTAGAAATGATGAGAATGGTTATACTGTTGCTAAATTTTTGTCTGAGGATGAATCTATAGTTGTGGTAGGTTCATGTTTTGAAATTTTTGAGGACAGATCTTATAAATTAAAGGGTGATTTTACATATCATAAAAAATTTGGTCAGCAGTTTGCTTTTACTTCTATTGAGGAAATCTTGCCAAACTCTAAAGAGGCACTTATTAAATATCTTTCTAACGGAATGATTCCTTTTGTAGGGGAAAAGGTGGCAAGAAAAATTGTTGAGGAGTTTGGTGAAAATACCCTAGAAATTTTAGAAAAAAATCCCCAAAGACTTTTGAGTATTGAAGGAATCGGAAGAAAAAAATATAAAAAAATATATGAAGCTCTGGAAAAAAACCTAAATGCAAGAAAGATTTTGCTTTATTTTTCTTCCTACAATATTTCTCCCAACTTAGCCCTTAAAATCTATAAGGAGTATGGTGATAAATCTATTGACCTTATAAAAGAAAATCCCTATGTTTTAATTGAAGATATAGGTGGCATAGGTTTTAAAAAGGCTGATCAAATAGCCTTATCTTTTGGTATAAAAAAAGATTCAGAAGAAAGAATTATCCAAGGTTTAAAATATGTTCTATCAAGGGCAAATTTAAATGGTCATACTTATCTTCCTCTTGATATTTTAGTAAAAAATGCCAATAAACTTTTGGAAATTTCTATTGATGACTTAGAAAATTCTCTAAGGGGACTTTCTTTTTCAAAAGATTTTTATGTTGATAAGGTTGGGGATGACTTCCTATGTTATTATGCTCCATATTTAAGGGCTGAAAATTATATTGCAGGAAAATTAAACGAAATTAATATTACTTTCCACGAAGATTTAGATGTAAATAAAAAAATTGAAGAAATTGAGGAAACAAGAAATATTAAACTTGCCAATGGGCAAAGACAGGCGATAAAAAAATCTCTTGATCATGGAGTTTTTCTTATAACTGGCGGACCTGGTACGGGAAAAACTACTGCCTTAAAAGCTCTTATAGATGTTTATGAATTTATGGGCAAAAAAATAAAACTTGCTGCACCAACGGGAAGGGCTGCAAAAAGGATGAAGGAATCTACTGGTCATGATGCCTTAACCCTTCATAAACTTTTGGAGATTAATTTTACTGATTCTAAAGATATTTATTATGATCCTATAGATTTAGATTGTGATGTTTTAATAGTTGATGAGATGAGTATGGTTGATATTATGCTTATGGAAACTCTTTTAAGAAGTTTGGAAAAGGGAGTCAGACTTATTTTAGTGGGGGACCCTGACCAGCTTCCATCTGTTGGGGCAGGAAATGTGTTAAGGGATATTATTGATTCAAAATTATTTAGTCAGGTAAATTTAGTTGAAATTTTTCGTCAAAAGGAAGAGTCAATGATAATAAAAAACGCCCATCTTATTAATAAGGGAGAGCGTCCAATTTTAAATAATAATGATTTTTTTCTTATAAGTGAGCAAGGAGAAAATAAGGGCCTTGAAATTATTAAAGATTTGCTTTCAAAAAGATTAGGAGAATACTACGGTATTGATTCTTCTGATATTCAGGTTTTAAGCCCTATGAAAAAGGGACTTCTTGGAACTTTTAATTTGAACAAGGTTTTACAGGAACTTTTAAATAAGTCCCAAGAAAAAATAGAGGTTTTTGGAAAAACTTTCAAGCTATATGACAGGGTTATTCAAATGAAAAATAATTATGATTTGGAAGCTATTATAGAAAATGATTTTTACAAGGAAACTACTAAAGGAGTTTTTAACGGAGATTTGGGCTATATTTCATCAATAGATGTTGAGGAAAAAATTCTTGAAGTTACTTTTGATGATGCAAAAAAAGTTAAATATTTGCCAGAAGATTTAGACCAGCTTGAGCTGTCTTATGCTATGACAATTCATAAATCCCAAGGCAGCGAATTTCCTGTAGTGGTTATTCCTCTTTTTTGGGCTCCTCCCATGCTTTTGACAAGAAATTTAATCTATACTGCTATTACCAGAGCCTCAAAACTTGTGGTTTTAGTAGGAAAATATGAATATCTTATGAAAATGATTGAAAATAACAAAACTAGAATAAGATATTCAAACTTAAAAAATAAATTAATTGAAGCTAATGAAAAAGTTATTTAAAAGATGTCCAATTTGTGGAGAAAAATTAGAAAAATTTAATCTGTGCAAAAATTGTCTAGATAATTTAGAATTTGACCCCTACCATTCCTATAAGATTAATGGGTTAAGAGATGTACTTGTAAGCTTTCAATATAGCGGGATAGGTAAGGAGTTGATAAAAAAATTTAAGTTTAAAGGTGAACTTTTTTTAGACCAAATTATTGGAGATTTGATGATTGAAAAACTTTTAAAGACTTCTTATTTGTCAGAATTTTCAAATATTACTTATGTTCCTATGACGAAAAAGAAAAAAAGTCTACGAGGTTTTAACCAATCAAAAATTCTAGCCCAATATATTGCAAAAAATTTAGATTTAAATTTGATAGATTCCTTTGAAAAAATCAGATCTACAAAAGAACAAGTTGGGTTGGATAAAAATGATAGACAAAAAAATATTAAGGATGCTTTTAGAATAAAAAATTATTCATCAGATATAATTATTGTAGATGATGTAATTACAACAGGTTCAACTATAAGAGAACTTGTAAAATTAACATCAAAAGAAGGCATAAAAACCCTAGCTTTAATTGCAGCTACTCAATGAAATTAATTACTTATAAATAATTGTATCTTTTCTATTTTCTTCGTGATTTTCTTTTTTTATAGAATATAAAACTATATTTATTTCAGCACCTATTAAAATTAGGGTGCTCAACAAAAATAGCCAAATTAAAAATACAATGATACCACCTAGAGAGCCGTAAGTTATTGAATATTTACCAAAGTTATTCACATAAAAGGCAAAGATAACTGTTGCAATTATAACTGCAAATGTTGAAAATAATGAACCTGGGATAACTGTTTTATATTTTATCTTATCATTTTTTGGTGGGCAGGGAGCAAATCTATATACGGCTGAAAATGTAAGAAATAAATAAATTAAAGGTATAAGACTATTTGCTATTATCCATAAAAAATATATTATTTTAGAATCAATATGAAAGATTGATATAAATTTATAGAAGATTATTTTCCCAAAAACTTGAGATACTATCAACAAAAGAATCATAAAAATAAAGAGAAGGGTAAAAATTATTGCTAAGACTCTATTTAAAAAAAAGTTTCTGTTGTCTTCAAAACCATAAGAATTATTTATAAATTTAATCAGCTTATTTATGGCTGAAGATGCAGAAAATAAACCTGCCAATACTGAAATAGAAAGTAGTTCAGTAGATGAAGTTATATTGAGTTCAATAAAAAAATTTTTAACAATTTCTTTGACACTATTTGGGAAATATTGCATCAAGTTTAAAATATTATCTACATTTATAATATCAAGAAAATTTACTATATTAATTAAAGCGATAAGAAAGGGGAATATAGATAGTATTAAGAAAAATGCAAGACCTGCACCGTAAGATGTAATATCATTTTCTTTTAGTCTGTATAATAGCTTATCAAAAAAATTAAGAGTTTTGTTATTTTTGTATTTTTTAAGAAATTTATCCATTTAATCACTCACTTATACTAAGGCTATAATTTATAGCATGAATATTATTAAAAATGCTCAGTTATTTTTTTTTACAAATTTTAAGACAATTAGGCCTTAGCTACATATAAAAAGTTTTAAAATTAGAAAAAAATCCGATGTTAAATTTCATCGGATTTAATTTCATCAATAATATACTTAACTTTTAAAGGTGCCTCTATTTTATAATCACCAGCTTTAAAGGAATTTACACCTAAATTCTTACACTCTGTTTTAAAAGCATCAACTGATTGTATCAAGCCTATATTTTTTAAAGCACGTCCGACATCATCTGCATTAACACCTTGTGCCAAAGAAAATTCAAATTCTTTTATCTGTCTACCACAGATTAGAGCTAAAATTTCTTTAACTTTCATACCGTTTTTAATATCGTAAGTTCCTGGGACTATAGCTTTATCAAGACCCATTCTTTCCATAAGCAGCTTATAGGCATTAATATCTTTAATTAAATTATTTTCCAAAAGAATTTTGCCAAGACTTTCTACATCAGAACCTTCAGGTACTGTAATTTGTAGAGAGTTTTTTTCTTCTTGGACTTCTTCTACAACAGGAACTTGGTAACTTTCTTCATTTTTTCCCAAAAGTTTTTCAATTTCCATAGTAGTCTTTTTTATTTCTGCACTAATAGTGAAATGAGCTTTGCCTTTAGTGTTAGCATTTAAATATATATGGTCAATTCTCCATTTTATGATAAAAGCAAGAGCTAATATAATAAATATTATGAAAATAACTTGTAGTATTTTCATAAAAGTCATAGAAATTTTATTGAAATTTTTCACATTTAACCTCTTTTCTATTTATGCATTTGTTATAATGTATTATAACAGATTTAAAGGGTTTGGTGAAGATGAGAAAAGTTATTATAGGTCCTAATGATAGCGACCAAAGGTTAGATAGATTTTTAAAAAAATATTTTGAAAAGGCACCTCTTTCTTTTATTTATAAAAATTTGAGAAAAAAGAATATAAAAGTTGATGGTAAAAAAGCCAGTCCTGAGGACTTAATAAAGGAAGGTCAGGAAATTTCTTTATTTATTTCTGATGAAACTATTGAAAAATATAAAAAAGATAAGTTGGCTAGAAATTCTCAAAAATTTCCACAAATTTTATATGAAGACGATAATATTTGTCTGATGAAAAAACCCTTAAATATGCTAACCCATAATGATAAAAATTTTTATCAGGACAATATGGTTGATAGATTTATTGACTATTTAATTTTTAAAGAAGAGTACTCGCCTAGGGAAGAGAATACTTTCAGACCCAGCATATGTAACAGACTCGATAGAAATACATCAGGAATTTTACTTGGTGCAAAAAATGCTGAAACTTTGAGAGAAATTAACAAGGCTATTAAAGAAAGATTAGTAGATAAATTTTATCTGACAATTGTTAAAGGTAAAGTTCAAAAGCCTTTTGAAATTAATATCAAATTGGAAAAAACTGATAAAAATATTATGAGAAAATCAAGCCAAGGCAAGGATTCCCTGACAAAATTTTTCCCTTTAATTTCAAATGGAGAATACTCCCTTTTAAAAGTAAAATTAATAACTGGAAGAACTCACCAAATAAGAGCATCACTAAAAGAAAATGGACTGTATATTTTAGGTGATAGAAAATATGGCAAAGGTAAGGATAAAGAATTTAATTCTCAAGCCCTTCATAATTATCTTATAAAATTTAACTTGGATGGAGAGCTTTCATATCTAAATAATAGGGAATTTAAAATGATGCCTCCCAAAAAACTTAGCCAATTGATTGAAGAAATATTTAATGTAAGAGTGGATGAGATTTTATGACTGTAAAAAAAGTGCTTTTAAAATCCTTGGATAGCAAAATCAATTTAGATGATTTTGATGATGAAGGATTGTTTTATATTTTACCAACTGAAGACAGCTTAATAGATAAGAGAGTAAATTATATTCATGATAAGGGATTTTTAAAAAAAATTAAATTTATGACCTTTGATGCTTTATTTTTTCAAACTGCTCCTACAACAAATCCTAATCCTTTATATAGTTTTTATGTCTTAAAGAAAATTTTAAGGAAATATTTTCCTAAAGAAGAATATTTTCATGATTTTTCTAAGAATATTTATGACTTTTTTAATGATATATTTGTTGAGGGAATAGATTTTTCAAGCATTTTAACTTTTAAAGATACTTTTATAAAATCGCTTTATGAGGTAATAGAAGAATATGAATCATTTTTTGCTAAGAAAAATATGACCCTATATAAGGCTTACAGAAAATCTATTTGCCAATTAAAAATAAAAACTTTAATAGTTGATGGTTTTGTAGACTTTAGATATTGGCATCTAAAATTAATTGAAGATATAAGCGAAAATTCTGATGTTTACATTCATCTGCCCTTTAACCTTAAAGAATTTAATTTAATAGAAAAAAATCTTGAAATTTTTAAAAAGATGGGCTTTGAAATTGAATGTGATGATGCAAAAGAGCTTGATTCTTATTTAAAGGGGAAAAATATAGAGATTATCAAAGGGCAAAACTTTTATAATAATATGGTTTTTTCTTATATAAAAAAATCTATAAATGAAAGCTCCATAAAAAATCTTTCAATAATTTTAAATGATAAATCTATGGGAGAACTTTTATATGCTTGCCAAGATTTAGAAGAACTTTCTTTTGATTTGGATAGGAAAAATTTTGATTTTATTGGCGACCAAATTAAAGCATATTTCAACTTTTTGGACAAAAAAAATAGGGATAATATAATACTAAGGACACAACTTCACTATATACCTATAAGCCAAGATGTTGATAAAATCTTACAGGTTTTATATATGAATAATTTTTCTAGAATTGAAGATTTTGATGAGAAGTTTAAGGATAATTTATTTATAGACAAAAATCATATTGGAGATTTTTTAGATTTTGTCGACAAAATAAAGACAGAAAAAATAGATCCCTATAATGATTTAGATTATTACATAAATTTCCTAAAAAATTTAGAAGATGAAATTAGAGAGATTTTAGATAGGGATTTTGAAAATTTAAAAGATGTAGAGATTTATAGGGTAGGTAATTTATCCCTTGACCAGATAGATAAATTCATTAATATAGTAGATAGTTTTAAAGATATGTATGACAAAATATCCTTTAAAGAATTTAGAGAGATTTTGTTCACATATTTAGATTCTATAAGTCTAAAATCTTTGAGAAATTATGAGGGTATAAAAACAGCAAGTCTAGATAAAATTTATTACAGCAATAATGAAATAGGCATTTATTTATCTTATGATAAGAATAAAAATCTTTATAAGAAAAATTTTATCTATAACGATGATAACATGGAAGACTTAAAAAGAATTGGACTTGTAAAAGATTATAATCAGATAGAACTTATAGAACTTATTTACAGGCTTTGTAATGACAAAAAATCTATTTTTTTGATTAAAAATGATGAAATATCTAATTCTTTAAACCTGATAAAAACAAGGGGAAATATAGATATTTCAACTTATGAAGATAATTATATAAGTTCAGCTCTCAATGCTTACGAAAACATAAATAGAGAAGATGATTTTAAATTAGATTCTACCAATATATGTCAATTAAAGAGAATTTTAGAAAATAGGTCTTTTTCAGCCACGGATTTTGATTCATATGTAAAAAGTGGCAGAGATTTTTTGATAGAAAGAGTTTTTAAAATTGAAGAATATGAGGACTCTTTCAAGGAAGTCGACTATCTTAAAGATGGGTCTATCTATCATAAAATATTAGAAAACTATTTTAAAAATAGAAAAGTATATGATGAAGATTATTTAAAAAATTTAATTATGAAAGAAACTTTTCCAAAGTGTTCAAGAGTAGAAGATTTGAGTTTTTCCGACAAGTTTAAATTTATTAAAGATTTCTCATATCTTTTAGATATAGTAAGGGCAGATACAGATGCAAATAGGATAAATAAAGATTTTATGCCTAAACTATTTGAACAGAGATTTTCTTTTGATATTGGACCAATTAATCTCGTAGGTTCCATTGATAGGATTGATGCAAAAGATGATGAAGAGATACTTATAGATTATAAATCATCTAATGCATCAACAAGAACGGCTGCCGATGTGTTCAATAACAAGTCCTTTCAAAGTGTAATTTACGCATTGGCAAGAAAAAATAAGGACAAGAAAATTGCTGGTTTTTATTATAAAATAATTAAAAATTTTAAAAATGTGCCAATTTTTGTAAATGAAAAATATATTGATAAATATGACAAGGGACGATTTTACAAAAGTGATGATGAAATTAATGAGCTTCTAGATAATGTCACCAATAAGTTAATTGAATTATATAAGGACATGTGTGATGGAGTTTTCTATAATGAGGATGAAAAAAAGAAAGGGAATTAAAAATATGACAAAAATTTTAACATCTAAAGATTTAAGAAAAAGATTAAAAGAAAAATTATTAGAAAAAATAGAAAACTTAAATGAAAAGCCGGTTTTAGCCATTATAAGATTAGGACAAAGACCTGAAGATTTATCTTATGAAAAAGGACTTACAAAAACTGCAAAAGAATTATCCATACCTGTAGATATATATAAGCTTGAAGTGCAAACAAAAACGAGCCAATTAATTTCTTTAATTAAAAAATTAAATGAGGATAAAAAAGTTAAGGGGATTTTGATTTTTAGACCCCTACCTAAACATATTGATGAAAAAGAAGTTGCCCTTGCAATTTCTCCACAAAAAGACTTAGATTGTATAAATCCCATCAACAAAGCTAAAATTTATGATGGAGATGTGAATGGATTTATTCCACTCTCACCTAAGGCAGCCGTTATGTTGATGGAAGATTATGGATATAACTTAGCCAAAAGAGCCTTAATTATAAATAGGTCGCAAGTTGTAGGTAAACCCCTTGCCATGCTCTTATTAAATAGAAATGCAACAGTTACAATTGCTCATTCTAAAACAGAAAATATAAAGGAATTAATAAAAAAATCAGATTACGTTTTTACGGCTATGGGAAAAATGAAATCTCTTGACAGAAGTTTCTTTACAGAAAAATCAATAATTATTGATTTATCAATTGGTATAGATGAAAATGGCAAACTTTGCGGAGATATTGACCAAGAAGATGTTAATGATTTTGTACAAGCTTATACACCAGTACCTGGTGGGGTAGGAAGTTTGACAAATTTACTTCTATTGGAGTCCTTAATTCATGAATAAAAAAGAACTGAGAAAAGAATTTAAAAACATAAGAGATAATATTAAAAAAAGAGATCTGCTTTCTCATCAGATAGGAGAAAATTTATTTGAATCTGATTTATACAAAAATGCGAGGTCAATTTTTACCTTTATAAGTTTTAGAAGTGAGGTTGAAACTTTTGAAATTATAAAAAGAGCATTGGAGGATAAAAAAATTGTAACAGTTCCAAAAGTTCAAGGAAAGGATATGAAAGTCATAAAAATTTATAGTCTTGATAATTTAAAAAGAAGTCCTTTAGGAATTTTAGAACCTGAAAATGATGATGAGTTTTATAATGTAGATATTACCCTTACACCAGGTCTTGCTTTTTCAAAAGATGGATACAGGCTCGGATATGGAGGAGGGTATTACGACAGATTTTTTGCTAAATATAGGACAAAAAAAGTGGGACTTGCTTTTTATGACCAATTGACAGATAAAATTCCAAAAGAGGAATTTGACCAAAAGTTAGATTATTTAGTTACAGAAAAAGGAATTATAGAATACTAAAAAATCCCCTTTAAAAGGGGATTTACTATTTATTAATATTATAAGTCTTTAAATCCTTTAGCCAGTTCTTATCTAGAGATGAAGTATCAGTATAAAATCCATTTTTAAACATATAATTTATAAAGAGCTTGTTGAATTTTTCTGCTCCCTTGCTGTTTAGGTGGTAAAAATCATAGAAGTCATCATTTGTAAGATTCATTTGAATTTTATATTCGTTGAAGTCCACAAAATCGACAGATAATTCTTCAAATTTTTTCTCCCAAAAATTTATATTATTTTTGAAACATTTGTCATCGCTTATGGGAGTTTTTACAAAAATAAGTTTTATATTATTTTTTTGGCACTCATGAATCATTTTATTTAAATATTTCAAGTTAGTTTCTACATACTCATCATCCATGGCTAGTTCAATATGTTTTAAAATCTCAGCATTAATATTTTTATTGTCTTTGAAGGCTTGACTTGAATTTTTTAAAAGCACATATCCTTTTAAATAGTCCTTATAATCTTTTCTTGTGATATTAAAATCTTCTTTTTTTAATTCATCCCATCTGGAATGATATTTGATTAATGGTAAAAGGTTTTGAGCCTTATATTTATTAGGCACTATTTTTAAAATCATCATTAATTTATTCATACTCATAGGCAGATAGTCAAGATATGAATGTATAATCGCATCGTCTTCTTTAATAAAAAAAATCAGCGCTTGTATATCTACGAAAATAATTTTAGGTTTATCTCTTTTTAAAACCTCTTTTAAATAATAATAAGTTGCCTTAAAGGGTTGTTGTTGGGATGCAAATACATAAGATTTAATACCAGTGTCATTATAAATCATAAGAGGATTGAAGGAGCAATAAGTATGGCTTGTTCCCAAAAAAAACATTTGAAAATCATCTTTTTCATTAAAATATCCACCAATTTTATTGCCCATATCCCAAGGTTTTGACAGAGATTTTCTCATAAAAATTTCGTCAACTTTATACATTCCCAAAAGGACTAGACCAATAAATATTAATGATAATAAGATTTTTTTTAATTTTTTCATACAACCATTTCCTTAAAACTGAAAATATATAAACTGAGATTCTGAAAATCCTGGTCCATAAATTCCAAAAATTAAAATTCCAAAAATAAAGAACAAGTAAATAATCCATCTGATTGGAAGATAAATATTTTTAAGCGTATTTATCGGTTTTATTCCCTTATATTTAAGAAAATCTACTAAAAATAAGATTAAAATACTTATCACAAGAACGAGTAATTCATTATTAGAAAATTTAAGCGCAATTAAACTACTGTTAAAATCATATTTAGAAAAGTCAAAGGTGAAAATATTTTTTATAAATAAAATTGCATCCATTGTTGTAGACGCTCTAAAAAATATTGTAGTAAATATAAAAGCTAAATATGTAGCAATTATTCTTAAAGTGTTTAATAACATACCAGTTTTTTTCTTATGAATCCCCGTTATGTTTTCAAAGATTATTAAAAGGCCATTTATAAATCCCCAAACAATAAAAGACAATTCTGCACCATGCCAAAGTCCACTTGCTGTGAAAACTATTAACAAATTTATATACTTTCTGAATTTTCCTTTGCGGTTGCCTCCCAAGGGTATATAAAGATAATCTTTAAACCACGAGGACAATGAAATGTGCCATCTACTCCAAAATTCAACTATAGATTTTGAAAAAAAAGGCTCCTTAAAATTATCCATTAAATCAACACCCAAAATTTTTGCTGAACCCTTGGCTATAATTGAGTATGAATAAAAATCACAGTATATCTGAATAGTGAACAAAAATGCTGCAAAGAAAAGGACAAGAGAAGAATAACTTTCAATTGAATTAAAAACACCATTTACCACTATGGCAGCCCTATCAGCTATTACAAGTTTTAAAAAATATCCATAAGTTATAAATATCAAGCCAATTACCATATTGTCATAAGAAAATTTCCTATTTTTCTTGATTTGTGGGAGCAAGTTAGTTGATCTTTCAATAGGTCCTGCTACTAATTGAGGGAAAAAAGATACAAAAAGAGCATAATTTATAAAATTTTTCTCGGCTTTTATATCTTTTCTATATACATCAATGGTGTAACCAAGAGCTTGAAAGGTATAAAAAGAAATTCCCACAGGCAATAGAAAATTTAAGTATCTTCCTACTGAGTGTATATGAAAAATTGCAAGTATATCGTTCAAAGAATTAAGTGCAAAATTAAAATATTTGAAGAAAAATAATATGCCTAAATTTATTGCAAAACAAATAAAAACAGCTTTCTTCTTTTTTCTTTTGTCGTCAATATGTTTATCCAAATATATTCCTGTAAGATAGGTTATAACAATGGAAAAAACCATCAGAAAAGTATATTTTACATTCCAACATGAATAGAAAAATAAAGAAGCTAGCAATAAAAATATTTTTTTAGCTTTTCTAGGTAGTAAGAAAAAAATAATTACTACTGAGGGCAAAAATAACAAGTAAGTTAAAGAATTAAATAGCATAAAACCTCCATTCAATTATTATAGCAGAAATTATTAATTATAAAAGATTATAAAAAATTTTTAAAAAAAGTTGTATTAACAACAGAAATAATTGATAATTATTGTTAATATGATATTAGAAATAATAAAAAGGGATGAGTTTTATGGATATTAATCAAACAGTATATAAATTATGCACGCAAAATAAAGATTTGAGAGATTTTCTAATCTCTAAAGGATTTAATAATTTGTCTAGTGACACAATGTTTAATACTATGGCAAAAATGATAAAGTTAAAAGATGCCTTAAAATTAAAAAATATAGATGCAGAGATTTTTCAAGAAGAATACAAAAGTTTTTCATCTAAAGTGATTGAAAATGAAAATTTTGAAAATAAAGATTCAAAATACACGATAGAAGGGGCTGTACCTTGTCCTATAAGAGTTCCCCTGATGGAATCTTTAAAAGACTTTTCTACTGGCAAGGATATAGATATAGATTTTGATTTGAGATCAGCAAACCTTGGTATGGATTTTGTATTTGATAAGTTCAAAAATAAAAAGAAACTTCCAGACTTAATCACAACAGCTGGATTTGAATTAATTTTAGATGACAAAATTTATGAAGAGGTTAAAAAGTCTTATACAGATTGCAATATACCAATAAATGATGATTTTATAAAAAGAGGGGTAGATTTAAAAGACCCTGAAGGAATTTTTCATATTTTAGGAATCGTGCCAGCTGTTTTTATTGTCAACAAAGAACTTTTAGGTTCAAGAAAGATGCCAAATTCTTGGGAGGATTTGTTGAGTGGAGAATTTGAAAATTCTATAACTATTCCTGTAGCAGACCTTGATATGTATAATGCAATTTTAATTACAATATATGCTAAATTTGGTCTTGACGGTGTAAAAAAATTAAAGGACGGATTTTTTTCAAAGCTTCACCCAGCCCAAATGGTAAAGGCAGACAGGAACAATGCTGCTTGTATAAGTATTTGTCCATACTTTTTTGCAACCATGATTTCATCAGATTCTCTTAAACTTGTATGGCCAAAAGAAGGGGCAGTAATTTCACCAATATTTATGACTGCAAAAAAAGAAAGCCTAAAAAATGTAAAGGATGCAATTGATTATTTTACGTCTAAAAAAGTTGGACAAATATTTTCTTTCAACGGAAAATTCCCATCTACAGTAGTAGGAATTGACAACAATTTATCTGAAGACCAAAAGTTTTTATGGGCAGGATGGGAAATGTTAAATAATAAAAGAGAAAAATTAAAAAGTCAAATTTCACAATATTTTGATTTATAAGTAAAGGAGAAATAATGAGATTTATTACTTTTTCAGGACCTCCATCTTCTGGTAAAAGTTCTGTAATAATTAATACAATTAAAAATTTAAAAAAAGACGGTATAAAAGTTGGAGTAGTAAAGTTTGATTGCTTATATACTGATGATGACATACTATATAAAAACGCAGGAATATTGGTAAAAAAAGGCTTATCTGGAGCCTTATGCCCTGATCATTTTTTTGTTTCTAATATTGAAGAAATTTTAAATTGGGCTAAAGAAAATTCTCTTGATATTTTAATAACTGAATCTGCAGGTTTGTGCAATAGATGTTCACCATATTTAAAAGATATTTTGGGAATATGTGTGATTGATAATTTGTCTGGAGTAAATACACCTATGAAAATTGGTCCTATGCTTAGAAATGCTGACATTGTTGTTATCACAAAGGGAGATATAGTTTCTCAAGGGGAAAGAGAGGTTTTTTCATCAAGAGTTTTAGCTGTTAATCCAAGGGCAATAGTTATGAATATAAATGGTCTTTCTGGGCAAGGAAGCCTTGAATTATCTATGATTTTAAAAGAAAAATCAAAAGACCTTAAAGAACAAGAAAATTTAATTTTGAGATATCCCATGCCAACTGCTCTGTGCTCATATTGTTTGGGAGAAACTAGAGTTGGTGAAAAATATCAATTGGGAAATGTTAAGAAAATCAGGTGAAAATATGAAGATAAGTGAAATTTTAGAAAAATATCCTTTTGCACAAGCTTATTTTGAAAATAATAAATTAAATATAGAAGGAAAAGAATCTGAGGATTTTGATTATTTTCTTAAAAACATATCTGATGAAAAATTAGAAGAACTTGCAACAGATAGAAAAGCTTTAAAAGATGGCTTAAAAAGTTTTATTGATTCTATGATGGAGTTTTTGTCAGATAATCAAATACAATCAATAACTATACTTCCAGGTAGGGATAAGGATGGAAATGAGGAAAATTTTAAAGAATTAATATTAAAAAAATCTGATGTTTTTTCAATAGTTGGGCCAACAGGAGCCGGCAAATCAAGACTTCTTTCTGATATAGATTGGCTTGCTCAGGGAGATACTCCAACAGGAAGGAAAATATTAGTTAATGGTCAAAAACCAGATTCAACTATGAGATTTTCAACTCAGGATAAAATTGTCGCTGAACTTTCACAAAATATGAATTTTGTAATGGATTTAACTGTAAGAGAATTTATAGAACTTCATTCAAAATCGAGATTAATTGACCCTAAAGAAAAAATAAAAAAAATAATAGAAGATGCCAATAATTTGGCAGGAGAAAAATTTTCTTTAGATACTAATATAACCGAGCTTTCCGGTGGTCAATCAAGAGCCCTTATGATTTCTGATACTGCTAATCTCTCAAAATCTCCAATAGTTTTAATTGATGAAATAGAAAATGCAGGAATTGACAGAAAAAAAGCCGTTGAGCTTTTAATGTCGCAAGATAAAATTGTAATTATCTCCACCCATGACCCTACCCTTGCCCTTATGGCTGATAAAAGAATTGTTATAAAAAATGGTGGTATATATAAAATAATTGAAACATCTGTAAATGAAAGAAAAATTCTTAACAAATTAGAAGGTATAGATGAATATTTAGAAACATTAAGAAACAATTTAAGAAATGGACAAAAGATTAATGGATAAAGACTTGGATTTTTCAAGTCTTTATTAAATTTATTTTATATATATTAACTTTAGGTTATAATAGGGAAAGGAGGTATTATGGAAAATTATAAATTATTGGAAAAAAAATATATAGATGAAGTGGCTTCCGAATGTTTAGTCTATGAACATATAAAAACTGGAGCAAGAGTTTTAACCCTAAAAAATGATGATAATAATAAGGCATTTGCTATAGGCTTTAGAACTCCACCAAAATTTGGAAATGGCGCGGCTCATATTGTAGAACACTGTGTGTTGTCAGGTTCAAGAAAATATAGGACTAAGGAACCTTTCATGGATTTAATAAAATCCTCTATGCAAACTTTCTTAAATGCAATGACCTTTCCCGACAAGACAATTTATCCTGTATCTTCAAGAAACGAAAAAGATTTTCAAAATCTTATGGATGTTTATTTAGATGCTGTTTTTTATCCTAGAATATATGAAGAAGAAAAAATTTTCTTGCAAGAAGGATGGCACTATGAAATAGATAAGAATACAGGCGAATTAATATATAATGGTGTAGTTTACAATGAAATGAAAGGAGTTTATTCTCAAGCTGAAAATATTGTAGGAGATGAATTCATTTTTAACCTCCATGAAGGCTCATCTTATGGAGTAGATTCTGGTGGAAATCCAAAGTTAATTCCCACTTTATCGTATGAAGAATTTTTAGATTTTCATAAAAGATACTATCATCCTTCAAATTCTTACATTTATCTATATGGAAATATGGATATGGAAGAAAAACTTCAATATATACATGAAGAATATTTAAATAATTTTAGAAAAGAAGAGATAGCCTCAGAAATAATCTTAAACGAACCCCTAGAAAAACAAAAGTATGTTGATATAACTTATTCAGCATCTAAAGAGGAGTTAGCAGATAATAAAGACTTTTTGCTATACGGTTGGTGCTTAGGACTTGCCTTAAATAAAAAAGATTTCTTTATGAGAAATTTTCTTTCAGAACTTCTGATTGATGCCGAAGGAGCACCATTAAAAAGAGCATTATTAGATGCAAATTTAGGACAAGATGTTTATGCTGAAACATCTAGTTCCAAAACGTTAGATCTTGGAGTGGTTCTTAAAAATACTGATGGCAAGAAAATTAATGAATTTAAAAAAATTGTAGAAGATACTTTAAAAGATATAGTTGAAAAAGGCGTCGATAAAAAACTACTGCAAGCAACCTTATCTCGTTTCGAATTTAATTACAGAGAAGGTGGAGGAACTCAAAAGGCAATAATATATTATATAAGAGCCTTAAATTCTTGGCTTTATGATAGAAGCCCATTAGAATCACTTGAATTTAATGACATAATAGAAGAAATAAAGACCTCAGCAGATAAGGGTTTTGTCGAAGAATATATAAAAGAAAAAATATTAAACAATAATTATTCTGTAATTTTATCATGCACTCAAGAACTAGATAAAAATCTTAAAGAGGAAAATGAATTAAAAGAAAAATTGAGGGAATTTAAAGAAAGTTTAAGCCCTGAAAAAATTGATAAAATAAAAGAAAATGCAGAAAACTTATTTAAGTATCAATTAGAAGATGATTCTGAAGAAGATAAAAAAACAATACCTATGCTTGAACTAAGTGATATCTCACATGGTATTAGTGAGTATAATTGCACAGAAGATAAAATTTCAGATGCTTTATATTTAAGATCTGATCAGGCTACAAATAATATTGTATATACAACTATTTCTCACAATATTGATTTTCTTAATGATGATGAAATTAAAAATCTTCCGATACTGTTAGCTTTAATAGCAAGCCTTGATACAAAAAAATATTCTTATCAAGAGCTAGATAATGAAATTTATATAGCTAGTGGTGGAATTTCTTTTGGATGTTCAACTTATAAAGAAGAAGAAAAAGAAGAATTCAAGCCTAGACTAAATATAAAATTTAAAGTCTTAGAGGAAAATTTCCATCAAGCTATAGACTTAATTATTGAAATAATTAAAAATACAAAATTTGATGATAAAAAACGAATTAAGGAAATTCTTTTAAGCTCAAAATCACAAATAGAATCAGGCTTATTAATGTCAGGTTCACAAGTGGTTATGGGACTTGTAAAATCTTATTACTCACCAATGGGTTCTTATAACAATAAAGTTTCAGGACTTGATGCTTATAAATATTTGTCAGAACTTTTAAGTGATTTTGAAAGTGAGTTTTCAAAACTTAAAGACAAGTTAATAAAGCTTTATAAAAAAATCTTTAACTCCAAGGATTTGATAATATCTTCTGTTGGTAAGGACGAAGATTTGGATAATAACAAGAAGGCTCTTGAAAAATATATAAATAATTTAAATAGGCAAGAATTCAAAAAAGCTAAATACAGTTTCATTAAGAACAATAAAAATCAAGGGATATACCTTTCATCAAATGTTAATTTCATATCCAAGGGATATAATTTAAAAGATTTAGGCGAAAAATATACAGGAGATAAGGTTGTTCTTGCAAATATTTTATCTTCATCTTATCTGCATACAGAGATAAGGGCAAAAGGTGGAGCCTATGGAGATGGAGCGGTATTCTCAAGAAATGGAGATTTCTTAACTTACTCCTACAGGGATCCTAATGTAGAAAATACCATCAAAGTCTATAATGAAATTCCAAATTATATAAGAAATTTGGATTTATCACAGGATGATTTGAAAAATTATATAATTGGCAGTATGAACTCCTTTGATCCACTTCTTAGCTTATCAGTAATTGATGAACTCAATTTGTCGAAATACTTGACGAAAGTTTTTGATGAAAAAGTCATAGAAAATAAGGAAGAAGCCTTAAAGACAAATATGGAAAAATTAAAATCCTATGCAGATATAATAGAAAAAGCTTTAAATGAAAATTATATAGGTGCCATAGGAAATGAAGAAAAATTGAGAGAAAATTCAAAATATTTTAAAGAAATAATTCCACTCAATAAAAATAATTAATACTAGTATAAAAAAGAACTTTCATCTTTGAAGGTTCTTTTTTATACTATTTGTCAAAAATAATTATATAATTTATAATCAATTTGGAGGTATATATTATGAAAAAAATAATTGGAATTTTATTAGCTTTAACTTTAATTATTCCTGTTTTTGGGCAGGTGAAATCAAACGTTTCAACAAAAACTATTCAAGGAGTTAGGTGTAATGTATGTGAACTTACTTTAGACGAAACTTCAGAAATTCATGTTGCAAAAGGGAAAAATGCCTTAATGGGTGCAGAAAATTTTTATGAAATTGTAAAAAATAACAAGGCTCAAGTAGCGATTAACGGTAATTATTTTGATTCTTATAAAACTTTAGTTCCTATGGCAACAATTATTAAGGATGGAGAAGTTTGGAAAATGGTAGGCACCACTCCTTCTTTTTTTGTATTTGATAAAAATAAGGTAAAAATTGATAATTTATCTTTAAAATACAAGGGTTACCTTGATGGTAAAAGAAAAAATGAATGGAATAATGATAAGGGTCTTATGGAATTTAATGTTTTCGATTTATGGTATGTAAATGTTAATCCTACTGATACTGCAGGAATTTTTAAATTCACTAATAAATATAATAATGAATTAAATTTAAGGAATGGAAGAGTTATTGAAGTAGTAAAAGATACTGTAACAAAAATTTATGAGCCAAAAGGAAAAATTTCTTTACCTAAAGATGGATACATAATTTATTTTGGAAAAGATTCTGTAGATAAATCATATATTGACCAAAGATTTAAGCTTGGTAGAAAAGTTGAACTTGTCTTAGTGGATGGCAAGGGTAACGAAACTTTTAAATACAATGGTCAAGATATAAGTTATAGCAAGGTAACAGAACTTGTAGCAGCAGGACCTATGCTTTTACAAAATGGCAAAAATGTTGTAGCAGAAAGTAAGAATAATTATAAAGAAGGAAAAATAAATTCATCCACAGGTCAAAGGTCAGCTATAGGGATTACTAAAAACGGAAAAGTTATTTTACTTACAACTGTAGCAAACGTTGATAAACTTGCTTTAATAATGAATGATTTAGGATGCATTGATGCCATGAATTTAGATGGAGGTGCATCATCAGCATTATTTGCAAATGGAAAAGTTATAAAAAATGCTGGCAGAAATCTTAATACTGTCTTAATTTTTAAATAAAAATCAAAAAAATGTGCTGGTGGCTAAGAATAAATAAAATTTTGCCACCAGTTTTTTAGTTCGAATTTATAAAAATTTATATAGTATTTAAAATAAGTATTAATTTAAAAAATTATTTTTGTAAGAAAATTTATTTTAATAAAATATATGCTTAATATATTTAAAAAATAAGTTTAACTAATATAAATTTTAAAAAAATTTAAAAATAATTTTCATATAGAAATCGCTAAAAATCAATATTTGTATAGGGATAAAAAATAATCATAGTAAATTCCTTGGAAAAAATTTCAAAAAAAGCTTTACAATTTTTTCGAACTAAGTTATAATAAGACATAGTTAGTTGATACTAACTATCATTTACTCAAATGATTAGAATTAACTTATGGTTAATTCATATTGCACCCATTTATTATAATGTAGAATTCTACATTATAGCTGTACTTTAATTTAATCTAAGGATACCCCCCTTGAGATTAAAACTTAAATTTTATACCAGTCTTATTTTCCATCCTCTCCTTTCATATTCAGTATGGACGGAAAATACCGAAAGCCACATTCTCCCAAATGTGGCTTTTTGTGTATTTAAAATAATGTGAATGCTATGTAAAAAAAATATTAAAATTTGGTGAAATTTTATAAATTTCTGACACTAAAATTGTAAATTTTTATTGATTGCTTTATACTAAGTGAGGTGATGTTATGGAAAATTTTAATAAATTATTTAAGGATATATTTTTTATTGCTTTTGTGGCTTTGTTGAGTACTATTATGGTTTTTGTTTTATCAACGGCGCCTTTTTTTGAATTAATAAAAAATGTATTTTCTTTTAAACTTGTTATTTTAAATTTTTTACCTCCGTTTTTGCTTGCTTTATTTTTATATGGTTTAAGTGGCAGGGTAAAAATTTCTATCGTTTTAGTTTCAGCTTTTCAAATTATTTTTCTTATTATAAATAGAATGAAAATAATTTATAGAAAAGACCCTTTTAAACTTTCAGATATAAATGAAAGTTTAGAAGCTGTAAAAATGGTGAAAAGTTCTTATTCTCCTGATAAGTTTTCTATAATTTTAGCTCTGTTATTTTTTATATTTTTAGCTATAATATTATTTTTTTATAAAACTAATAAATTGAATTTATCAACAAGAGCAACAATTCTTATAATAAGCCTCGTAATTGGATTTTTCTCATACAAGGGATTTTATATTTCATCAAATGTTTATAATTCCTTGAAAGTTTATGGTAATCCTTTTAATGAAATTGATGTTTATAATTCCATGGGATTTAATTATTCCTTTATTTTTAAAATCAAAGCTTCAATGATTAGACCACCACAAAATTATAACAAAGAAGAATATGCCAATAGAGATAGGGAAGATAGAGGGGAAGAAATTTCTGTACTAAAAGCTCAAGAAAAACCAAATATTGTCTGGATAATGGGCGAATCTTTTACAGATTTTTCTCAAAATCCCGTATTTTCTTTTGATAAGGGAAATGACCCTAATGAAAATTTTAAAAAGATTTGTAACCAAGCACCAATGACAGGAAGAATTGTAGTGCCTGGATTTGGCGGAGGTACTGGTGATACAGAATTTGATGTTTTAACAGGAACCTTAACTATTGATACAGCTCCAAATGGATCTTATGCTTTTAACATTGTAAAAAATAATACTAAATCTTTGGCAAGTGTACTAAAAAATATTGGCTATAATACTATGGCATTTCACCCAGGTTATGAATGGTTCTACCACAGAAATGTTGTATATCCAAGACTTGGTTTTGATAAATCTAGTTTTCTTGAAAATATAAAAAATCCTGAAAATAAAGGAGATTATTTCAGTGAAGAAAAGTTTACCGATATATATCTAGATGGATTGAAAAAATCTCTTGATTCAAAAGAAACAGTTTTTGATTATGCAGTGGATATTCAAAATCATGGACCATATTTTTATGATAAATATGGACAAACTTTGCCTTTTAATTGCACTAAACCTCTAACAGATGAAGCAAAAGTGTGCTGGGGTTCCTATTTTATAGGAGTAAAAGATATTGATACAATGCTTGGCAGAGTTTATGATTTTATAATGTCTAGACAAGAACCTATAATTTTTGTATTTTATGGTGACCATCTTCCAGCTTTAGGAGAAGACCCTGATGGATACAAACAAATAGGTGTTGATATGAAAGTAGATACTTTAGAGGATGAAATAACTCGTCACTCTACACCTTTTTTTATAACTGCAAATGAAGCAGGAAGAAAATATTTGAATGTAGAAAATGCTAAGCTGACAAAAGGCTCAGTGATTTCTGCAAACTTTTTAGGATCAAGTGTTTTAGATATGCTTGGCTTTACAAAAGCTGACAATTTCTTTGAGTATAATTCTAATTTGAGAGATTATATGCCTATTATTTCAAGACATTTTATATACACTAAGGATGCAACTTATCCAAAGGAAAAAGTTGGCGCAGAAGCAGCCCAAAAATATATGGATTACAGGGCATATGAATATTACAGAGTTAATCAAAGAAAAAAATAGTAAATTTTGCCTAAGACTTAAAATTAACCTTTTAAACTGATATAATTAAATAAGATTTAAAAGAGGTGTTTTTTTGAAAACAAGCATTATTAAATTAAGCGAAAAAGATATAGATAAGGATAAAAAAGAATTAAAAAAAATAACCGAAACTTTTAAAGAAGGGGGATTAGTTGTTTTTCCGACTGAAACAGTTTATGGATTAGGTGCAAACGGCTTAGATAAGGAAGCTGTGAAAAAAATTTATGAAGCTAAAGGTCGTCCTAATGACAACCCATCAATTCTTCATATTGCAAAAATTTCACAGTTAGATGAGTTAGTCAGTGAAATTCCAAAAATCGCAAAAAAATGTATAAATAATTTTTGGCCAGGACCGTTGACTATTATTTTTAAAAAGTCTGATATTGTTCCTATGGAAGTTACGGGAGGACTTGATACTGTTGCTATAAGAATGCCGTCAAATAAAATTGCAGCAAAAATTTTAAAAAATGTAAATTTGCCAATAGCAGCACCTTCTGCCAACATTTCTGGACGACCATCACCCACTAAAGCGAGCCATGTAATTGAAGATTTAATGGGTCGTGTGGATATAATTGTGGATGGGGGAAAATCTATTGTTGGAATTGAATCTACAGTTCTTGATGTAACAACAGATCCACCTATGATTTTAAGACCTGGAAAGGTAACATTGGAAGATTTACAAAAAATTGATAAGTCCATTGGAATAGATAATACAACTATTGATGCAAAGGATAAGTCAATACCAAAATCTCCGGGGCAAAAATACAAACACTATGCCCCAAAGGGAATGGCAACTTGCTTTGTCGGTGAGATGGATGGAATTGTAAATGAGATAAATAAAAGAATAAAAAATGCAAAGGGTAGGGTTGCAGTTCTTGCTACCAGCCAAAATCTTGACAAGTATGTGGGAGCCGACCTTATCTTAAATTTAGGAGATAGAGATAATCTTGAAGAAGTAGCAAATTCTTTATTTGACCTTTTAAGAAAATGCGATGAAGAAAAAGTTGATGTAATTTTCGCTGAAGGATTTGAATTAAAGGGTATGGGCCTAAGTATTATGAATAGACTTCTTAAAGCCTGTGCCGGTAGGGTTGTAATTGGACTTTAAGGAGGTAAAATGAAAATAGCATTAGGTAGCGACCATGCAGGATTTCATCTCAAAGAAGACATTAAAAAATATTTGCAAGAAAAACAAATAGAAACAATAGATTGTGGAAGTTTTTCTGATCAAAGATGTGATTATCCTGATTTTGGACATAAAGTCGCAAAGACAGTTCAAAATGGAAGTGTTGATTACGGAATAGTTATTTGCGGTTCAGGCATCGGAATTTCAATATCTGCCAATAAGGTAAAAGGAATAAGATGTGCCCTTTGCTCAGAACCATTGAGCGCAAAGCTTTCTAGAAATCATAATAATTGCAATATGCTTGCTATGGGAGCAAGATTAATAGGGCTTGATATGGCAAAAGAAATTGTAGATACTTTTGTTCAAAGCAAATTTGAAGGCGGTAGACATATAAGAAGAGTAGAAAAAATAGAGGAGGATTTATGAGTTTAAAAATAATGGATCATCCATTAATAAAGCATAAGATGACCATACTTAGAAAGAAAGAAACAAGTTCTATGGAATTTAGACAAATAACAACTGAAATTGCAACTCTAATGGGATATGAAGTTACAAGAGATTTAGAGTTGAGAGATATTGATATTGAAACACCTCTCGAAAAAACTGTTGGTCAAGAAATTTCTGGTAAAAAAATAAGTATAGTTCCAATATTAAGAGCAGGTATTGGAATGGTTGATGGACTTTTAACAATTGTACCCTCTGCAAGAGTTGGTCATATAGGAATGTATAGGGATCCAGAAACATTAAAACCAGTAACTTATTATTGCAAACTGCCAAAAGATATTGAAAACAGATTAGTAATTCTTCTTGATCCGATGCTTGCAACAGGAGGAACTTTAGTTGAAGCTATTGATGAATTGAAAGCAAAAGGAGCTACAAAGATAAAAAGTTTGAACTTACTTGCAGCACCTGAAGGCATAAAAGCAGTTCAAGAAAAACATCCAGATGTAGATATTTATGTTTGTGAAGTTGATAGATGTTTAAATGAACACGGATATATTTTGCCCGGTTTAGGAGATGCCGGAGATAGATTGTTTGGTACAAAATAATATGATAATTAAATATTATTTAAAGCCTTTTTTATTAGCCTTTGTTTTCACTTTACTTATAACACCAGTAGTTATATACCTTGCAAAAAAGTTTAATTTTCTAGATATACCAAAGGACAACAGAAGGATGCACAACAAGCCTATGCCCATAGGTGGTGGCTTGGGAATGTATATAGTAATAAGTATCCTCAGTCTTTATTTTTTAAAATTAGACAGGATGCTTGTTATGTTGCTTATAGGTTCAACTATTATTGTTGTTTCAGGACTTATTGATGATAAGAAAAGTTTGAGTCCAAAGATGAAACTTTTATTTCAGGTTCTTGCAGCGGTATGCTTGATAATAGGTGGGGTAAAAATAGAATTTTTTACAAATCCTTTTGAAGCTGAACAAATGCTAGAACTTATAAATTTACTTTCAATACCGATAACAATTTTTTGGGTATGTGGAATCACAAATACTATTAATTTGATAGATGGATTAGATGGTTTGGCAGCAGGTATATCAATGATATGTGCCATATCAATGTTTTTTATCACGAGAAGGATAAACCATATAGCAGTTACCTTTATTTGTGTTCTAGTTGCAGGTGCATGCTTGGGATTTTTGCCTTATAATTTTAATCCAGCAAAAATATTTATGGGGGATACAGGAGCCTTATACTTAGGTTTTATGCTTTCCTTTATAACAATTCAAGGAGTAATGAAACAAGCAGCTATACTGATGATGTTTGTTCCTCTCTTAGCCCTAGGAGTGCCTGTTTTTGATACAGCCTTTGCTATGGTTAGAAGAAAATTGCATGGAAAATCAATAGTGGAAGCTGATAAAGGTCATCTTCATCATAGACTACTAGCAAAAGGATTAAATCAAAAACAAACAGTATTAATCTTATATAGCATTTCTATTATATTTGGAATTTTGGCTAATTTTATTGCTGATTTCAAATCTCAAGTAGGTTTAATCGTTTCAATTCTAATAATAGTTGCTATAATATTAATAGGAATATTTAGTGGAATGATTTCAAATAAGGAGGAATAAATGAAAGTTTTATTTGTATTTGGAACCAGTCTAATAATAGTTGCTATAATATTAATAGGAATATTTAGTGGAATGATTTTAAATAAGGAGGAATAAATGAAAGTTTTATTTGTATTTGGAACCAGACCTGAAGCAATAAAAATGGCTCCTGTTATAAAAGAAATTGAAAAACACAAAAACATTGAAAGTTTAATATGTGTAACTGGTCAACATAGACAGATGCTTGACCAAGTTTTAAAAATTTTTAATATTAAACCCGATTTTGACTTAAATATTTTTAAAAAAGGACAAAGTCTTACAGATATTACAACACAAAGTCTACGAGGACTTGAAAATATTTTAGATGAGCAAAAACCGGATATACTTTTAGTGCAAGGAGATACAACAACTGTATTTGCTGCGGCACTTGCAGCTTTTTATAAAAAAATAAAAATAGGCCATATAGAAGCAGGTCTAAGGTCAGGAAATATTTATTCACCATATCCTGAGGAAGCAAATAGGAAATTAGTATCAGTAATTTCAAACTTTAATTTTGCACCAACACAAAACAATAAAAATAATCTCTTGAAGGAAGGATATGATGAAAAGAATATTTTTGTTACTGGAAATACAGTAATTGATGCTCTAAAATATACGGTAAAAGATAACTATAAATTTGAAAATGACTTGTTAAATAATATTGACTATAAAAATAAAGATGTAATATTACTCACTTCACACAGACGTGAAAATTGGGGAAAACCCATGGAAGATATATTTTCAGCTTTTTCAGAAATAGTTAATGAAAGAGAAAATCTAGAAGTAATATTTCCTATGCATCTAAATCCTCTTATAAGAGAGATTGCTCACAGGCATTTTGATGGTTTAGATAGAGTTCATTTAATTGAACCCCTATCATACCTACCTTTTTCAAACTTGATGAATAAGGTTAAATTTGTTGTAACTGATTCCGGAGGAGTTCAAGAAGAAGCCCCATCTTTGGGTAAACCTGTTTTAGTAATTAGAAATGAAACAGAAAGAAGAGAGGGTGTAGAAGCTGGAACTGCAAAGCTAATCGGTGTAAAAAAAGAAAATGTATATAAAAATATCATAGAACTTCTAGACAATAAAAAAGTTTATGATAAAATGAGTAAGGCTGTAAATCCTTATGGAGATGGGAAAGCTTCTATACGAATTGTAGAAATTTTAGAAAAAAATATATAAATTTTTTTCAAAATGTAAAATTGGTGAAAAACGTCTATTATTAGACTTTTTTAGGGTATAATATGAGTGAAATGTCTAAGGAGGTAAAACATGAAAGGGAAAACCATGGACCAAATTAAAATTGGAGACAGTGCCAGTTTTACGAAGACAATTACGGAAAGTGATGTATATACCTATGCTGGTATTACAGGAGATTTAAATCCAGCCCATATCAATGAGGTAGAAGCTGAAAAAGGAATCTTTAAAACGAGAGTAGCCCACGGTATGCTAACAGCAGGGCTTGTATCTGCGGTTTTAGGAATGCAACTTCCTGGACCTGGAACTATTTACCTTGGGCAAGAATTAAAATTCACCAAACCTGTTTATTTTGGTGACACCATAACTGCAAAAGTTGAGGCCACTGAAATCATTAAGGAAAAAATTTTAAAATTAAAAACAACATGCACAAATCAAAAAGGTGAAGTAGTTTTAGAAGGAGTGGCAAGTGTTATGCCACCACGTGCATGACAAGGAGGAAAAAATGGAAGATAGAATAGTTATAGCATCAGCAGCAAGAACTCCAGTAGGTGCTTTTGGTGGAGCATTTAAAACAGTAGGATCTGTAGAATTAGGTATCGTAGCTGTAAAAGAAGCAATGAAGAGAGCGAAAGTATCTCCAGAAATGATTGATGAAGCTTACATTGGAAATGTTTTGCAAGCAGGACAAGGACAAAACGTTGCAAGACAAATAGTTTTAGGTTCTGGAATTCCAAAAGAATGTCCAGCAGTAACAATAAATATAGTTTGTGGTTCAGGTCTAAGAGCAGTTTCGCTTGCAGCCCAAGTAATAAAAGCGGGAGATGCAGAAATTGTTTTAGCTGGTGGTAGTGAAAGCATGTCAGCTTCCATGTATGGTATTCCAAGCTCTAGATGGGGAGCAAGAATGAATGACAAAACATTAGTTGACTTAATGATCAAAGATGGTCTTTGGGATGCATTTAATGATTACCACATGGGAATTACAGCAGAAAATGTTGCTGAAAAATATGGAATAACTAGAGAAATGCAGGATGAATTAGCTTGCAGATCTCAAAATAACGCTTCAAGAGCAAGAGCAGAAGGAAGATTTAAAGACGAAATCGTACCTGTTGAAGTTAAGGGACGTAAGGGAAAAGTTACAGTAGTTGAAGATGATGAATTTATTAGAGATGGAGTAACTGTAGAATCCTTAGCTAAATTAAAACCAGCTTTCAAAAAAGATGGCGGTACAGTAACAGCAGGTAATGCTTCGGGTATAAACGATGGAGCAGCAATGTTAATAGTTATGAAAGAATCTAAGGCTAAAGAACTTGGAGTAACTCCACTTGCATACATTATTTCTTATGCAACTTGTGGTGTTGATCCTAAAGTTATGGGTACAGGACCTATTCCATCATCAACAAAAGCCCTAAAGTTAGCAGGACTTACAGCAGATGACTTAGACTTAATTGAAGCAAATGAAGCTTTTGCAGCACAAGCTTGTGCAGTAAATCAAGTTATGAAATTTGATATTTCAAAAGTTAATGTAAATGGTGGAGCTATAGCAATTGGTCACCCAATTGGAGCAAGTGGCGCAAGAATTTTGACAACTTTACTATACGAAATGCAAAAAAGAGATTCCAAGAAGGGTCTTGCAACTCTTTGTATAGGCGGAGGCATGGGAACTGCTTTAGTTGTCGGAAGGGACTAAAATGGATTATAAATATTTGAAAGTTGATTGTAAGGACAATGGAATAGTTGTCCTTACAATTTCTAGAGAAAAAACATTAAATTCTTTAAATACTGAAGTATTAAAAGAACTTAGCGATTTTTTTGAAAATATATTTGAAGATGATGATGTAAATGTAGTAATTTTAACAGGTGCAGGAAAATCTTTTGTAGCTGGTGCAGATATTGGTGAAATGGCTACACTTTCAGCCACTGAAGGCTATGATTTCGGTAAGCTTGGTATGGATACGCTTATGAAAATAGAAAAAGGTAAGAAACCTGTAATTGCTGCTGTAAATGGCTATGCCCTTGGCGGTGGATGCGAAATTGCCTTAGCCTGTGATATAAGAATTGCATCAAAACGTGCTAAATTTGGACAACCTGAAGTAGGCTTAGGTATTATTCCAGGCTTCGGTGGTACTCAAAGGCTTATAAGAGCAATAGGACCAGGATATGCTAAAGAAATGATATTCACAGCAAAAATGATTGATGCTGAACAAGCAGAAAGATGGGGACTTGTAAATCACGTTTACGAAGCTGATGAGCTTTTAGATAAGGCTTTAGAAATGGCACAATTAATAGCAAGCAAAGCACCAAAGGCAATTCAATATTCAAAATCAGCCATAGAAAGTGGTTCTCAAACAGATATTGAAACAGCAATGGAAATTGAAAGAACATCTTTTGGCCTTTTGTTCTCAACAGATGACCAAAGAGAGGGTATGAATGCCTTTTTAAATAAGAAAAAGGCTAATTTTATTGGTAAATAAGGAGAAAAAATGAAAATAGCTGTAATTGGTTCAGGCACCATGGGCGCAGGAATTGCACAATCAATGGCTGCCTATCACCAAGTTGTTGTAAGAGATATAAATCCAGATGCACTAAAAAATGCAATGGAAAAAATAAAAAAAGGATACGAAAAAAATGTATCAAAAGAAAGAATGACAAAAGAAGAAATGGAAAAAGCCATTTCAAATATAACTTTGTCACCAAATATTGAAGATATTAAGGATTGCGACTTAATTATAGAAGCAGCAACAGAAAATCCTAAGATAAAAAAATCAATATTTGCTGAATTAGATGAAGTTTGTCAAGAAAAAACAATCCTTGCTTCAAACACATCTTCATTATCAATAACAGATATTGGTCAAGCAACAAAAAGACCTGAAAAAGTTATAGGAATGCACTTCTTCAATCCAGTTCCTCTAATGAAATTAGTAGAAGTGATTTCAGGACAAAAAACTGATGCAAAAGTTAAAGAAACAATAATTAACCTTGCAAAAGAAATAGGAAAGACTCCAGTTGAAGTTGAAGAAGCACCAGGATTTGTTGTAAATAGAATTCTTATACCAATGATAAATGAAGCTATTGGAATCTATGCAGAAGGAGTAGCTTCAAAAGAAGATATAGATACAGCAATGAAACTTGGAGCTAATCACCCAATGGGACCACTTGAACTTGGAGATTTAGTAGGACTAGATATAGTTCTTGCAATTATGGAAGTTCTTTATAGCGAATTTGCTGATCCAAAATACAGACCACATCCATTACTTAAAAAGATGGTTAGAGCAGGTCTATTGGGTAGAAAAACTAAAGAAGGTTTTTATAAATATTAATAAAAGACTAAACTCTTATATATAAAAAAAGAGATGCTAAGGAATAGAAAATCTGTTGTTAGCATCTTTTTTATTGAGATTTTATATAATATTTCTAAAATAAATAGAACTTATAAGAAATCATAAGTAATTTTTATGTAATCATCAAGTAAATTCAACTTTTGTATTATTATTTTTTCGAAAATATACAATACCAAATTACATTTTCTTGTTCGATTATTTTGTGGGAAGTGTGGGCTGGTATTTCTAAGAAATCTCCTTCTTTTAAGTTTATAATTTCATCATTTATTAATAATTTAGCTTTTCCTCTTGCAACAAGGACAAGTTCCAAATTTTCTTCTTTCATAAAATCTGTCTTTTGGTTTAAGGACACTATTCTTATAGCTTTTATGTTTTGATTTTCAAAAATAATTTCTTCTATTTCTTTATCTTCAGAAAAATGTACATTTTCAAATATATTAAATCTTCTCATCTAAATTAATTACCCTTTCTATTCCTAATTTTTTTATGTCATCGTAGTCGTGGCTGATGTAAATGAGTGTCTTCTTATCTAAAAATAATTTTATGCTATCAAGTATTACTTTTCTAGTTTCATCATCAATTTCTCTTACTGCTTCATCTAAAATTAGAAGTTGGCAAGGATAAATTAAGGCTCTTAAAAGTGCAAGCCTTCTTTTCATACCTCCTGATAAATTTTTGACCAGGGTATCTGCATTTCCATCTAATTTCATAAGAGATAAATATTCTTCGCATTTTTCTTTAGTCATGGGACAAATAATATTTAAATTTTCATATGCGGTAAAATCTTCTAAAAGCCTATTTTCTTGAAAAACTACAGATATTTTATCTGTTACAAAAACTTGACCCTTATCAGCTTCTATATTTTTTAGTATTAAATTTATAAGTGTAGTTTTACCCACACCTGTTTTACCAATAATGGCTACTTTTTCGTTTTCTCCAATTTCCAACGAAAAGTTTTCAAATACTTTTTTATTCTTAAATGATTTATAAATATTTTTTAAAGATACTATCATAAGAACCTCCTTAAGATGAAAAGGATGATTTTTTCAAAAATTATGGCTATTATCATTGCCACAAAGGTATAAGAAAAAAGATTTGCTATATCTAAATAAACTTTTGATTCATAGAGCATTCTACCAATAGTCTTATCGGCTATTCCGATTACCTCGGCTGAAAGTCCAGCTTTAAAGGAGATGCCCATGGCAAGAGATGCACCTGAATAAAGATAGGGTTTTAGGGAGTGAAGATATATATATTTAAGCTTATTTTTAGTTGATATGGAAAAAATTTTTGCCATTTCTAAAATCTTATAATCTATGGAAAGTAGACCTTCTAGAATATTTGTATAAAAAATCGCAAAACTCATAATTGCAGGTATAAATACAGATAAGTATTTAGAATTTAAAAACATCAACAGTAGCATTATAAAAGAAACTACAGGTACAGATTTTATAAATTGGACTAGAGGATATATAAAATCTTTAAATGTCTTGAATTTATATGAGATAAAGCTAAGTATAACTCCTATAAAAAGTCCTAACAAAAATCCCATAAGAATTTTGCAACTTGTATTAAAAATAGCAAGGTAAAAAGTTTTATCTTGTAAATTCTCTAAGGTTTTTAAGAAAACTTTAAAAGGAGATACAATCAGTATCTCCTCATTAATTAATAGGGCAAAAATTTGCCAAATTACTATCCAAAATATTGCAACTGAAAATTTTTTAAGCTTCTTTGTAGTAGAAGTTTTCATCAGGCAGTTTACCTCCTACTGCTTTTGGATCTTGGTCAAAAAGTGTTTTTAAGTATGCGCTTAAAACTTTTTGCATTTCATCACCGCTTACAAAATGAATATTGCAAGAAGGAATTGCTTTTTGGGCAATTGGAGCTTTTACTATATCATATTTTTCAGATAATTTTGCGGCTTCTTCTGTATTTTTATTGACATATTCTACAGATTTTTTGTATTCTTCTAAGAAACTATTAACTGCATCTTTGTTTTCATCAATAAAATCACTTCTTCCAATCATTACGCCTGTTACAAGTTGAGAATCTCCAGGTAATTTATCCCAAATATCAGTTAAAGAAAGGTTGGTTTTTAAGCCTTGGACTTTTGTTTTTGCAACAGTTAAAAATGGTTCTGGAAGCATTACAATAGCATTTTCATCGGCTGCTAAAGCACCGACTACTTCTGTATGTTCAGATTTAAAATCAATTGTAAGGTCTTTGTCGGGGTCAATACCTGATTGTTTTAATACATATCTTAAAGCATATTCCGGTGTTGCACCTTTACCTGAAGTTATAATTGTTTTTCCTTTTAAGTCATCTAGTGATTTTATATCTTGCTTTGATGCAATATATAAAACACCAAGAGTATTAATATTTAAAACTTTAATTTTTCCTTGAGTTTTTTGGTATAAAACTGCTGCTAAGTTAGCAGGAACTGCTGCTAAGTCAAGTTCTCCCTTTACAATTTTTGTTACAACTTCATCAGGTGAGTTGAAAATTTCATAATTGTAATTATTTGATGCATTCTTGTTATCGGAATCATCAAAAAGTTTTACTAAACCTAAAGATGTAGGTCCTTTCAAAGCTCCAAGTTTTATATCTACCTTTGAGCTTTCATCAGTAGATTTGTTTTCTTCTGTATCTTTTTTATTGTTTACAGCAGCATTTGCTGTGTTTTTGTTATTTTCCTTAGAATTTGCACTATTTGCTCCTTGACCACAGGCTGTAAGCATAAGTGTTGAAATTAGAAAAATAGTAAATAATGAATATAATTTCTTTTTCATAATACACTCCCTATTTTTAAAATATTTAACTCTAGTATAGCACAAAGTTTCAAAATTTTTTCAAAATTATGCTATACTAAAATGAAAAGAACAAGGGAGGCATAGATGCTTTATATTATAGTAGGCAATTCTGGAAGTGGAAAATCCACCCTAGCTAAAGATTTAAAAGACCGTGGTTACAATAGAATTATAACTTACACGACAAGACCAAAAAGACCTGGTGAAATCCATGGTGTTGATTATTTTTTTATTGACAGAGAAGAATTTCTAAAAAGATATAATAACGATGAATTTATTGGACCGACAAAGTATGCGGGAAATTTTTATGGAACATTAAAAAGCGACTTAGAAAAAGCGGAAAAATCAAAAAATCCAATGATAATAATAGTTGACCAAAATGGACTTGAGAAGATAAAAAAGTTAATTCCAAAAGCTAAATGTATTTATCTTGATTTGGATGATAGTACTAGAGAAAAAAGATTAGAAATTAGAAATGAAAATGAAGAAACGATAAAAAAAAGAATGAAAGAAGTATTTGATTTTTCATCTATGTGTGATTACAAGATAAGTGCAGATAAAAGTGAAGATCATACATTAAATGAAGTATTGAAGATAATAAAAAATTCATGATATAAAAATGGTCGGAGTGAGAGGATTTGAACCTCCGGCTTCATGGTCCCGAACCATGCGCGCTACCAAGCTGCGCTACACCCCGATACGTTTTATATTTTACAATAAAAAACTTGTAATTGCAATTTTAAAATAAGGCATATGTTAAGAGTAGGATATTTTAAAGATATCCTATTTTTTGTAAAAAAAGATTGAATGGTAATGATTTTTATTATATAATTCTGTTAGGTTAGGCTAACTTAATAATTATGCCTAAATTTATTTTGGAGGTTATATGAAAAAATTATTATTACTTTTTGTCTTATTGATAGGTTTAACAGCTTGTGGACAATCAAAAGACAATACAAATAAAGCTAATACTAGCGATTCACAAAAAACTGAAGTTGCAGAATCTAAAAAGATGGTAACTACAACAACATCATTTTTATATGATATGACAAAAGTTTTGGCTGGAGATTATGTTGATGTTGACATGGTAATTCCAGCAGGAGAAGATCCACATCTTTATATTCCAAAAACTAAGGATGTTGAAAAAATTACAAATGCCGATTTAGTTTTGTTTCATGGTCTTCATTTTGAAGGAAAGATGGTTGATATCTTAGAAAAAAATGGTGTAGATTTATCTGCTAATTTTCCTAAGGATAAAATCGGACAAATGGATGAAGGTGGAAAAACTATTGTAGATCCGCATTTTTGGTTTGATATTTCTTTATATAAGCTTGCTTGTGAAAATGCTGCAAAAGCCTTAGATGAACTTGTACCAGAACATAAAGAAGATATTGATAAAAATTTACAAATTTATTTGAAAAAACTTGATGATTTAGATGCTTATAATAAGAAAAGGCTTGGAGAAATCAAAGAAAGCTCAAGATATCTTATTACTCCTCATGATGCTTTTAATTATTTTTCAAGAGCATACAATATAAAAGTTGTTGCACCACAAGGTGTTTCTACTGATTCAGAAGTTGCAAATAAGGATATTGAAAGCACTGCTAATTTTATTGTTGAACATAAAGTACCGGCAATATTTGCAGAATCAACAACTGACCCTGCAAGGATGGAAAAGTTAAAAGAAATGTGTAAGGCTAAGGGATTTGATGTGAAAGTTGTATCTGGAGATGGAAATGAATTATTTTCCGATTCTTTAGCTCCATCTGGTCAAGATGGTGATAATTATATAGATATGTATAAACATAATGTTGATTTGATTGTAGATAATTTAAAATAGGTGAAATAATGAAGGATACAGTTATAAGTGTAAAGAATTTAACTATTGCTTATAATGACAAACCTGTATTATGGGATAATAATATAGATTTTGTAAAAAATTCTATTACCGCCATAGTTGGACCTAATGGAGCAGGGAAATCTACTCTTTTAAAAGGTATTTTAGGTTTAAAAAAAATCCTTTCCGGGAAGATTGAGATTGAAGGCAAAAACTTGAAGGATGTGAAGAAAGAAATTGCTTATATACCTCAATCTTCTTCTGTTAATTGGGATTTTCCAACAACAGTTTTTGATGTGGTTTTAATGGGGCGATATGTTCATTGTGGTTGGATTAAAAGACCTAATAAAATCGACAAGAAAAAAGCCCTTGATGCAATAGAAAAAATAGGTTTAAGTCAATATAGAGATAGGCAGATATCGCAGCTTTCAGGAGGTCAAAAGCAAAGAGTTTTTATTGCAAGAGCCATTGCTTCTGATGCAAATATATATTTTATGGATGAACCTTTGGCAGGTGTTGATAAAAAAACTGAAGGAATTATCATGGAATTTTTGAGGGATTCACAAAAAATGGGAAAAACCTCTATAGTTGTTCATCATGATTTAAATACTATAAAAAAATATTTTGACCATTTGGTAATTATTAACAAAAGAATAATTGCTCAGGGTCTTGTAAATAATGTTTTTACAAGCGAAAATATTGAGATGGCTTTTGGAGGGGAATTTCTTGTTTAAATATGAAGTTATAAGTTCTTATGCATTTTTAGTTGTAGCTTTAGGAACCTTGTTTTTATCAATTGCGGCTGCAAGTCTTGGAACTATTACAGTTTTAAAGGGTCAATCTTTAATTGGAGATGCAATAGGGCATAGCAGTTTTCCAGGACTTGTATTTGCTTTTATTTTATTTGAAAGAAGAGAGCCTTTGATTCTTCTTTTGGGAGCAATTTTTTCTGGGTCTATAGCTTTTATATTGATACAAATTGTAAATAAAAATACAAAAATCAGCCTAGATACAATTTTAGCCGTCGTTTTATCAACTTTTTTTGGTATGGGTATGGTTTTGAAATCCTATATTCAAGGAAATCCCAATTTTCTTAAAGCTTCACAATCCGGCTTGCAAAATTATATTTTTGGTCAAGCTGCGTATATGCTTATGGCGGATGTGAAACTCATATCTATAATTTCTTTATTATCATTGCTACTTATTGGAATTTTTTACAAGGAGATTAAACTTTTTGTTTTTGATGAAGTTTATGCTCAAAGTATAGGCATAAATTGTAAGATAATTTATGGGATTATTATGCTATGTTCTATGAGTGTTATTGGTGCAGGATTAAAGCTTGTTGGGGCGATTTTAATTTCTTCTCTTTTAATTGTACCAGCCATAGCTGCCTTGCAATGGTCTAATAATTTTTTTAAAGTTATGGTAATCGCATCTTTTGTGGGAGGATTTTCTGCCATCACAGGAACTTATATTTCAACAGTTTATTCAGGAATGAGCACAGGGCCGACTATTATTGTAACTATGACAATACTTGCATTTTTATCTCTGATATTCGGACCTAAAGGGTATTTGGCAAATTATAGGAAAAGGAGTAAATATAAATGAATAAAATGATTTTTTTAATACTTTTTATGACTTCTTTGTCCTGTAGTCTGATTGGAGTTTTTTTAATTTTTAGAAATTTATCTATGGTAACCGATGCCATAATTCACAGTGTTCTTTTGGGAATAGTTTTGGCATATTTTGTCTGTGGTGATATTTCATCTAATTTTCTAATAATAGGAGCAGCAATATTTGGTCTTTTAACTGTTTTTGCCATTGAAACTTTATCGAGTACAGGTCTTGTTAAAAATGATGATGCAGTCGGAATAATCTTCCCCTTATTCTTTTCATTGGCTGTAATACTTATATCTAAATATGCAAGAAATGTTCATATAGACACAGATGTTGTTTTGATGGGAGAAGTTATTTTAGCACCTTTAAATACTGTAAATATTTTATCTATAGAAGTTCCAAAGGCACTAATATCATCAAGTTTAATTTTACTTATTAATTTAACTTTTATTACTGTATTTTATAAAGAGCTTAAACTTACAACTTTTGATCCGGATTTTTCAACAATAAGTGGATTTTCTTCTTTAATGTTATTTTACTCTTTAATGGCACTAAGTTCTTTAACAGCGGTTGTATCCTTTGACTCAGTCGGGGCAATATTAGTTATATCCTTTTTCATAGTTCCTGGTGCTACTGCATTTTTATTAACAACGAAATTAAAAAATTTATTAATTTTATCTGCTTTATTTTCTTTAATAAGTTCTTATTTAGGTTTTATTTTTGGATATGCATTTAATGTATCAATGGCAGGAATGACTGCCACAGTATCAGGAATTCTATTTTTCTTAGTTCTATTATTTAACAAAAGAGGTTTGATAACAGAAATTTTTCTAAGACGAAAAAATAAACAATTAGTAAAAATTCATCTGCTTTTAATCTATATTGGTGATAGTGCACAAGAGGAAGATGCTCAAAATAAGCTTGGTTTTGCAACAATAAATACTTATCTGAACTGGGATAATAAAACTTTAGAAAAAGTTTTGGAGTATTTAACAAAAAAATCTTACATAGATAGAGATTGTAAGAAAAAAATGTATAATTTAAATACTAAAGGTGTTGAAAAATACAGGGAACTTTTGAGAGATTATAATTTATGTTGGGGATTTAACCAATTAATATCTTGACAAAGAATAAAAAAAGCAATAAAATAAAAAAAAACCGAAGAAGTTTTTTTCATAATGGCAGAAATAATTTCTGCCATTTTTTATTGTTAATAGGCAAGTTTCTCAAACGTCCACAATATTTTACCAGGATGGTATGGAGGGAATCTAACTGTAGGAGGATAATGAATGAAGACCACTGAAAATTTTGGAGTTAAAGTTTTTAATAAGGAAAAGATGAAAGAAAAACTACCTTATCCAATATACTTAAAATGGAAAGATGCTCAAAGGGTAGAAAAAGATTTAGATAAGGAGAGTGCTGATGCCATTGCTCATGCCATGAAAGATTGGGCTATTGCAAATGGAGCAACACATTTTGCACATTGGTTTCAACCCTTAAATGGTCATACTGCAAAAAAATATGTAGCATTTTTAGATAGGACAGTTGACGGAGATCCTATTGAAAGATTTTCTGGAAAAGAATTAATAAAAGGAGAGCCTGATGCTTCATCTTTCCCATCTGGAGGTATGCGTTCAACCTTTGAAGCAAGAGGCTACACTTACTGGGATTTAACTGCAAATTCTTTTATTATTGGAAATGTTTTATATATTCCAACAATTTTCATGTCTTATTATGGAGAAAAACTTGACAAGAGAGGACCACTTTTGGATTCTTGCAATATTCTATCTGATGTAGGAAGAGATATTGTAAATTTATTTTCAGATACTCACGCTTACAGGATGCGTGTTAAGGTTGGTTTGGAACAAGAATTTTTCTTAGTTGATAAAAAACTATATGATAAAAGATCTGATCTTATAAACATTGGAAGAACTCTCGTGGGAGCCCCATCACCAAAGGGTCAAGAGTTTGAGGATAGATATTTTGGTCAAATTCCAAAAAGAGTAGAAGAATTTTATAAGGATGTAGATAAGAGGCTTTGGGAACTGGGCATTTATTCAAAAACAGAACATAATGAAAATGCACCATTGCAATTTGAGTTGGCAAGTATTTTTGAAAATGCCAATGTAGCAATTGACGATAACCTTTTATGCATGAATATTTTAAAAGAAGAAGCTTTAAAGCATGGGATGGTATGTCTACTACATGAAAAGCCCTTTGATGGAGTAAATGGTAGTGGTAAGCATAACAATTATTCCATAACTACAAACTATGGTCTTAACTGCTTTGAACCAGGCGAAGACCCCTACAATAACAATGTTTTTCTACTTTTTACAGCAGCTATTATAAAAGTTTGCCATAAATATCAAACTTTACTTAGATTATGCTCATCTTCTCCGTCAAATGACTACAGATTAGGTGGTCTTGAAGCTCCACCGGCAATTATTTCCGTATTTTTGGGGTCTGATTTGGAAGATTTATTTAATGCTATTAGGGATGATGAAGAGTATAGTAATGATTCAAAAAGTAAATTTAGAGCCTACTCTTTAAAGGATATACCTCTTGATACATCTGACAGAAATAGGACTTCTGCCATGTCTTTTACAGGAAATAAGTTTGAATTTAGAATGCTTGGTTCTTCAAAAAATGCTTCTGATATTAATATATGTCTTAACGCAGCAATGGCTGAAGTTTTGGGTGAAATGAAAGATATACTTATGCCATATAAAGATGACAAGATTAATTTGAGAAAAAAAGTTCTTGAAATTGTTAAAGATGTTATGAAAAAACATGGAGATATTGTTTATTCAGGCGATAATTATTCAAAAGAATGGAAAGAAGAAGCTATAAAAAGAGGATTAAAAAATCACAAAAATTATTTAGAAGCCCTTTTAGATGCAAAAAATTTGGATTTGAAAAAGATTTTTATTGATTCAAATATCTTTACCTCTAATGAATTGAGAGCTTTATATGAAATTTCATGTAAGGAAATTATTAATTATAATTTACTTGAAGTTAAGACACTTCTTTCTATGCTGACTAAGGATATCTGCCAATCTTTGCAAAGTGAGCTTAGAGATATAGAAGAGATTTTAAAATTCACTGAAAACAAGGAATTAAAGAAAATATATGATACAATTAATAATTGTTTAAGTGATCTATATAATAAATATTTTGATTTAAAACTTTCTTATGAACACGCTGTTAAGATTGAAAATTTAGAAGACAAGGCTAAATTTACACAAAATGATTTGCACGAAAAAGTGCTAGATATAAGAGAAGTTTCTGATAAAGTTGAAGTTTTAATAAGCAGGAAGAATTTAAATCTTCCCACTTATGAAGATATGTTTAATTCATTAGATTAGGAGGAAATATGACAAAATATATTTTTGTAACAGGAGGAGTTGTTTCAGGAATAGGCAAGGGAATTTCTGCAGCTTCTATTGGAAGGCTTTTAAAAGATAGAGGTCTGAGCGTTTTTATGCAAAAATTTGACCCATATCTAAATATTGACCCAGGAACAATGAGTCCTTATCAACATGGAGAAGTTTTTGTAACCTATGATGGAGCAGAAACAGACCTTGACTTAGGTCATTATGAAAGATTCATTGATGAGGAACTTACTAAGGAAGCAAGCATAACTACAGGAAAAATATATTCAAAAGTTATTGCAAGGGAAAGAAGAGGAGATTATAACGGTGCAACGGTTCAAGTTATTCCTCATATAACTGATGCTATAAAAAATTCAGTTTATAAAGCTGCAAAAGAATCAAAGGCAGATGTTGTGATAACAGAAATTGGTGGAACTGTTGGAGATATTGAATCTCTACCTTTTTTAGAAGCCATTAGACAAATTCACTCAGAAAATAAAATTGAAGATGTTTTATTTGTTCATACGGTTTTAGTACCAAATATACCAGGCTCTGACGAATTAAAAACAAAACCTACCCAACATTCATTTAAGGAATTAATGTCAAACGGAATAAAGACGGATGTAATAATAATTAGATCAAACGGGGTAATAACTGAATCAATAAAAGAAAAAATTTCACTGTTTTGTGATGTTCCTATGGAGGCTATAGTTCAATCTGAAAATGCTGAGCTTATCTATGAAGTACCAATTGTTTTTCATAGGCAAGGTCTTGATGAATATATTTTAAATAAACTGGACTTAAAAAATCAAAAAAAATCTGAATACAAATGGTCCAAAATGGTAGAAAGATTTAAGAAAGCCAAGGAAGAATTAAATATAGCTCTTGTAGGAAAGTATGTTAGCCTTCATGATGCGTACTTATCAGTAACTCAAGCTTTATTTGATGCAGGATATGAAAATGGATACAAGGTAAAAATAAAATGGATAGATTCTGAAGATGTTGAAAAAGATACATCAATTTTACAAGGAGTAAATGGAATTATAGTTCCTGGTGGTTTTGGTCAAAGAGGAACTGAAGGAATGATTTTAACTTCAAAATTTGCAAGAGAAAACAAAATTCCTTACTTTGGAATCTGCTACGGTCTACAAATTGCACTTATAGACATAGCTAGAAATAAATTAGGGCTTAAAGGAGCCTCATCTACAGAAATTAATCCAGAAACACCATACCCAATAATAGATTTATTGGAAAATCAAAAATCTGTAGAAAACATAGGAGGAACTCTAAGACTTGGTAATTTTCCATGCTCATTAGAAGAAAATACTTTGGCAAGAAAATTGTATGGTAAGGAAAAAATTGAAGAACGTCACAGACATAGGTATGAATTTAATAATGACTTCAGAGGCCTTGTAAGAAAAGCAGGGGTAGAATTTTCTGGTATAAATGAAGATTTAGATCTTGTAGAAATAATAGAGTGTAAAGACCATCCATTTTTCTTAGCTTGCCAATTTCATCCGGAATTCAAATCAAGACCTACAAAAATTCACCCATTATTTAACGGATTTATAAGAGCAAGTATTGAAAATAAAAAACAAATAAATAAACTCTATAAATATATAAATTAAACAGTTGAACTTTTTAAAATTTAAAAATATATCTTCTAATTGGTGAAAAATAGTGTTATAATTAGGAAAATTTTTTTTAAAAATGGGGGAAAAATTATGAAAAAGAAAATTTTATTTGCATTATTAGCCTTTATGCTAGTTTTAACAGCATGTGGTACTACTGATAATGTCAACGAAGCAAGCAAGGGCGAACAAGGAAAAGATTCGTCTGATGAAATTATTTTAAGAAGTATGGGACCAAAGACAGGAGCCGTTGCTATTTATGGAAAAACAACTGAAAACGGAATAAAACTTGCCATAGATGAAATTAATGAGGCTGGCGGAATAAACGGTAAAAAAATTAATTATGCAACTGGTGATGATAAAGGAGATTCAACTGAAGCTATGAATTTATATTCTAGATATGTTGAAGAAGGTGCTGATGGTATCATAGGTGCTGTTACATCAAAACCATCTTTGGCAATTGCTGAAAATTCACAAGAGGATAATATGCCAATTATTACCCCTACAGGAACAATGAATTCAATTACAGAAGGAAAACCTAACGTATTTAGAATTTGCTTTACAGACCCTGGTCAAGGAGTTATACTTGCAAATTTCGCTTCAAATAATTTGAAGGTAAAATCTGCAGCAGTTTTAAGAAACACTTCTTCAGACTATTCAAATGGAGTTGCTGATGCTTTCATTAAGCAAGCTAAAGAAAAAGGAATTCAAGTTGTAGCTGATGAAGGATATGGAGCTACAGATAAAGATTTTAAAGTTCAGCTTACAAATATAAAGTCAAAAAATCCTGAAGTAATACTTGTTCCAGATTATTATGAAAATGATGTTGTAATTGCAAAACAAGTTGCTGATTTAGGAATTAACGCAAAAATTCTTGGACCTGATGGATGGGATGGAGTGCTTTCAACAGTAGCACAAGGTGATGACAAAATACTTGAAAATTGTTATTTTACTAACCATTATTATGTTGATGACCAAAAAGAAGTTGTTAAGAATTTTGTTACAAATTATAGAAAAAAATACAATGAAGATCCATCTGCTTTCTCAGCCTTAGGTTATGATGCCGTTTATGTTTATAAAAATGCTTTTGAGAATGCAAAATCACTAAAGCATGAAGATGTTATAGAAGCTTTGAAAAATACTACAACTGATGGAGTTACAGGCTCACTTAAATTTGATGAGAATAATAATCCTATCAAATCTAGTGCAATCTTAACTATAAAAAACGGACAATATGTTTTAGATTCATTTGTAGAATAATAAAAAGTGGGCAGGTTTACTGCCCTTTTTTTGGAGGTATTATGGGATTCATATTACAAATAATAAACGGGCTTTCCCTTGGCTCAATCTATGCTCTAGTAGCTTTGGGATACACAATGGTATATGGTATTGCCTTATTAATAAATTTTGCTCATGGTGAAATAATAATGATAGGTGCTTATACTGTTGTCTTTTCAACAACATTATGTTTAGCAAAAATTGGTGCACCCTTGTGGTTATCAATTTTACCAGCGGTTATTTTATGCACAATTTTAGGACTTTTCATTGAAAGGGTAGCTTACAGACCTCTAAGAAATTCTCCAAGAATTTCAAATTTAATTACAGCTATAGGCGTTTCATTATTTTTACAAAACATTGTAATGTTATTTTTTGGTGCTGGAGCTATGTCTACTCAATCTTTATTTAAAACTCAGATAGTAAAATTAGGCTCATTAGAAATTCCTTTTATTTCTCTTATAACCATAGTGATAACTGCAATTTTAACAGTAGCACTTCAATATTTTATGACTAGAACTAAGATGGGAAAAGCTTTAATTGCCACATCTGAAGATTCTAAAGCTGCACAACTTGTAGGTATAAATGTTGATAATGCAATGGTATTAACTTTTGGAATTGGTTCTGCTCTTGCAGGAGTTGCGGCAGTCTTATATATGGGCACTTATGCACAAGCTCAGCCTTTAATGGGTTCAATGCTTGGAATAAAAGCTTTTACAGCAGCAGTTATTGGTGGAATAGGTTTAGTTCCAGGCGCAGTTATAGGTGGACTATTACTTGGAATAGTTGAAGCTTTGACACGTGCTTATCTATCATCAAAACTTGCAGATGCTATTGTATTTTCCATTCTTATAATTGTACTTTTAATTAAACCAACAGGTCTTTTAGGGAAAAATGTAAAGGAAAAGGTGTAAGTATGAATAGAAAAAATATATTAACTTATATATTAGCTTTTTTACTTTTAATAGGTCTTTATGGAATAATTTTATTTTTAAATAGACAAGGAATTGTAAATAGATATTCATTAACTGTTTTGAGAATGGTAGCTATTAACATAATTTTAGCTACATCTTTAAATATAACAGTAGGTAACTTGGGTCAAATCACCCTTGGTCATGCTGGATTTATGTCAATTGGTGCATATAGTGCAGCTTTATTTGCAAAATCAGCTATTGTTCCAGGAATGGCAGGATATATATTGAGCCTTTTCTTTGGTGGATTCGTTGCATTTATTTTTGGAATTATTATTGGTTTACCTGCCTTAAGATTAAAAGGAGATTATTTAGCTATTGTAACTCTTGCCTTTGGTGAAATTATAAGAGTTTTGATAGAATATTTTAATTTTACAGGTGGAGCACAAGGTTTAAGCGGCATTCCAATGATGAAAAGTTTTGATATCATCTATGTAATCATGATAATATGCGTAACCTTAATGTATTCTGTCATGACAAGTAGACATGGCAGGGCGGTCTTATCTATAAGAGAAGATGAAATAGCATCTGAAGCATCTGGCATAAATGTAACATTTTACAAAACTTTTGCTTTTTCACTTTCAGCTTTTTTTGCTGGCCTTGCTGGAGCCATTTATGCACAAAATATTGGGGTAATTGATGCTAAAATTTTTGACTATAACAAATCTTTCGATATTTTAGTTATGGTTGTACTAGGAGGTATGGGTTCTTTTACCGGTTCTGTAATTTCAGCAACAGTTCTTACTATAATTCCTGAAATTTTGAGATCATTTGCTTCATATAGAATGGTAATTTACTCATTAGTATTGATAGTTATGATGATATTTAGACCAGTTGGTTTGTTGGGAAGAAAAGAATTCTCACTTCATAAAGTTTTTGATATTATAACTAGCTCGGATAAGAGAAAATTTTTAAGAGCGAAGGGTGATGAACATGAATAAAGTTTTGGAATGCAAAGATGTAGGCATAGAATTTGGTGGTTTAAAGGCTGTAAATAAATTTAACCTTACAATAGAAAAAGGAGAACTTTTAGGTCTTATAGGTCCTAATGGTGCAGGAAAAACTACTGTTTTTAATATGATCACAGGTGTTTACAATCCAACAGAAGGAGAAATTTTTCTTAACGGTTCAAAAATAAGCGGTTTGGGAGTTTATAAAATTGTAAAAATGGGAATAGCCAGAACTTTTCAAAATATAAGGCTTTTTCAAAAGATGACTGTGCTTGAAAATGTAAAAGTTGCATCTAATAGACAGATGTCTTATGGAGTTTTTACTGGGATGTTTAGACTTCCAAAATATTGGAAAGAAGAAAATGAAATCAATGAAAAAGCAATTGAAATGCTTAAAATATTTGATTTAGACAGGTACTGGTCATTACCTGCTGAATCCTTATCTTATGGTCAACAAAGAAAACTTGAAATTGCAAGAGCAATGGCAACAAAACCATCTCTTCTATTATTAGATGAACCAGCAGCAGGCATGAATCCGAAAGAAACTGAAGAATTGATGGAAACCATTAATTTAATAAGAGATAAATTTAACATAACAATATTGTTAATAGAACATGATATGAAACTTGTTCTTGGAATATGTCAAAGACTTATGGTATTAAACTATGGTCAAATCTTGCATCAAGGAGATCCAAAAGAAGTAATTAATAATCCTAAAGTTGTAGAAGCTTATTTGGGAGGTGTCAGAGGTGCTTAAGGTAAATAAATTAGATGTATATTATGGAAATATTCATGCTATAAAAGAAATCAATTTTCACGTAGAAGAGGGAGAAACAATATGCCTTGTTGGTGCAAATGGTGCAGGTAAAACCACAACCTTGCAAAGCATATCAGGTTTAATACCTAAAAGTGGAAAATTAGAATTTATGGGAAAAAATATTTCAAAATTAAAAGCTAATCAAATTACAGCACTTGGTATTGCACAAGTTCCAGAAGGAAGAAGAGTATTTACTGGTCTTTCAGTTTATGATAATTTGCATCTAGGTTCTTTTTTAATAAAGGAAGATAATACAAAAATTTTAAATAGAATTTATCAAATGTTCCCAATACTAGAAGAAAGAAAAAATCAGTTAGCAGGAACTTTATCTGGTGGAGAACAACAGATGCTTGCTATGGGTAGAGCTTTAATGTCAAGACCTAAACTTTTACTTCTAGATGAACCTTCAATGGGTCTTTCACCCTTATATGTTGAAAAAATTTTCAAAGTAATAGAAATGTTAAGAGAAGAAAAAATTACCATGCTGTTAGTTGAACAAAATGCAAATCTAGCACTTGAAGTATCTGATAGGGCCTATGTATTAGAAACAGGAAAAATTGTAAAAGAAGGTAGCGCTAAAGAACTTAAGAATGACCCAACAATAAAAACAGCATATTTAGGAGAATAAGTTTAAGATTATTAATCTTTTAGGTTAATAATCTTTTTTTTGAGAATAGTTTTAGAAAAAATTAATTTCTAAATACTGGTACAAATTTGATATTAAAAATATAAATTAGTCAAATAAAATCTATAATAAAAATGGGACGATCCCATAGGAAAGCCCCAAATTTAAAATTATTAATTTTTGAATTTTAATTAGTTTTCTCTAACTTTTGCCATTCCCTTATCTTGAACTTCTTTTAAAGCTTTAAAAGATTTTTCCATAAGTTCTTTTTCTTTTTCATCAAGTTCAACTTCAATTATTTTTTCTATTCCGTTACGTCCAATAACACAAGGTGTTCCCATATAAACTCCACTTAAGCCGTATTCACCTTCAAGGCAAGCACCAACTGTTATTATAGAATGAGAATCTTCAATAATATGTCTACAAATTCTAGCTAAAACAGTGGCAACTCCGTAATAAGTTGCACCTTTATTTTCAATGATTCTGTAAGCAACGTCACGAACATTTGTATAAATTTTTTCTTTTGCAGCTTCTAAATCATCAGTTTTTTCTGCAATCCATTCAGTAGCTTTTTTACCGGCAATATTTGCGTTTGACCAACATGGAAAAGAAGAATCTCCGTGTTCACCCATAATATATGCTGTGATGTCACGACGATCAACACCAACAAATCTAGAAATTTCATCACAGAATCTTGCAGAGTCAAGGGATGTACCTGAAGAAATAACACGTTCTCTTGGGAATCCACTGAATTCTTTAACAGCATAAGATAAAATATCAACAGGGTTTGCTGCAACTAAGAATAATCCATCAAAACCTGACTTCATAATATTATCTACAACATCTTTTATAATTTTTAAGTTTTTATCAACTAATTGAAGTCTTGTTTCGCCTGGTTTTTGTGGAGCACCTGATGTAATAACTACAAGATCTGCATCCTTACAATCGCTGTAATCGGCTGAATAAATAAGTTTTGTAGAATTGTATGTTAAAACAGGATTTAAATCCATTGCATCGCCAATAGTTTTTTTCTTATTGATGTCAATAATTCCTAATTCTCTACCTAGACCCTTTAAAGTCATTGCAAAAGCAAAGCTTGAACCTACAGAGCCATCTCCAACTAAAATTACTTTAAAATTTGGGTTTTTAATCATCTTTTATACCTCCTAATGTTGCGTGATAATTATACCCTTATTGATTGATTTCGTCAAAAGGATTTTATAAAATATTATAAAACATTATATTACTATAAAATTTTATTATATATAAGAGGTGTATATATGGAAAAACTTTATTGCCAAAGGCTTATTTTAAGACTGCCAATTCCTGATGATGCTTATGATTTATATGAATATGGAAAAGATGACCAAGTGACAAAATTTTTGACTTGGGATTCTTATAAAAGTTTTAAAGATGCTGAAGAAATTTTAAAAATTTTCTCAGTTCAAGATGAAAAAGTGCCAAGATTTGCTATATATCACAAGGAAGATAAAAAAAGTAATAGGAATTATTGAAGGAAGGATTAGACAAACAAATTCAAAAGATAGGTGTGCAGAGCTTGGATATGTTTTAAATAAAAATTATTGGTTCAAGGGTTATATGACTGAAGCTTGCAAAGAATTTATAAAATATTTATTTGAAAAGAAAAATATTCATAGAATAGAATCCATGGCTGATGTGAGAAATATTGCATCACAAAAAGTTATGGAAAAATGCCTAATGACTTATGAAGGAACTTTGAGAGAATTATTTTTTAGAAAGGGTCAGTATGTATCTTTTAAAATTTATTCAATCTTACAAGCTTAGAAAGAAAAAGTGAGGGTCTGTTAATAATTATCTTTAATTAAAAGTCTATATAGTGTAAAATAATTATGAGGAGATGAACCTTGGAGTATTGGGATCTTTATAATAAGAAGGGAAAATTAAAGCATAAAGTAATAAAAAAAGGTATGCCCATGAGAAAGGGTCAATATCATTTGATATCTGAAGGTTGGATTTATAGGTCTGATAAAAAATTTATTATTCAGAGAAGATCTTTAGAAAAATCAAGTTTTCCTGGTATGTGGTATTGCTCTGCAGGTGGTTCCTGCATAAGTGGGGAAACTAGCAAAGAAGGAATGAAAAGAGAATTTTTTGAGGAGCTGGGTATAGATATACCTATTGAAGAGATTAGGCTAAAAAGGATAGTTACCGGCAAAAATTTTATTTTTCATATTTTCTTAGTTAGAAAAGATATAGATTTAGAAGATTTAACTTTGCAAAAAGAAGAGGTCATGGATGTGGCTCTAGCTACAGAAGAAGAAATTTTCCAAATGATAGACAAGAAAATTTTTATTTCTTTATCTTATTACAAAGATTTTTTTGACAAAATTAAAAATAATCGTCTCTAATTGAGGCGTTTTTTTATAGGAGGAAATTTATGAAGCTTTTTAATTCTTTGACTGGTAAAAAAGAAGAATTTTATCCAATTAATAGTGGAAAAGTAACAATGTATAATTGCGGACCTACTGTCTATAATTATATTCACGTTGGAAATGCAAGACCTATTGTTGTTTTTGACACTCTTAGAAGATATTTTCTATATAAGGGTTTGGATGTAAAATTTGTGCTTAACTTTACAGATATAGATGATAAGATAATTAACCGTGCCAATGAAGAGAACAAAACAACTGAACAAATAGCTGAAAAATATATTGAAGAGTTTAAAAAAGATGCAAGTGCCCTTGGTCTTTATGATTACCAAACAATAAATCCTCGTGCTACTCATGTTGTAGATCAGATGATTAGTTTTATACAAACTTTAATAGACAAGGGTGCGGCTTATGTTTCATCAGGTGATGTTTATTTTGATGTGAATTATGACAAAGAATATGGCAAACTTTCAGGAAAAAAGATTGAAGATTTAAGAGCGGGTTCTCGTGTAGATGTTTCAGATTTAAAAAGAAATCCTTATGACTTTGCTCTTTGGAAAAATAAGAAAGAAAATGAGCCATATTGGAAAGCACCATGGGGAGAAGGAAGACCTGGTTGGCACATTGAATGTTCAGTCATGGCAAAAACACTTTTAGGAGATACTATAGATATCCACACAGGTGGCGAAGATTTAAAATTTCCTCACCATGAAAATGAAATTGCCCAATCTGAAACGTGTAATGATGCACCTTTTGCAAGATTTTGGCTTCACAATGGAATGATAACTGTAAATAACGAAAAGATGAGTAAATCAAAGGGAAACTTTTTTACAGTTAGAGAAGTGTCAAAAGAATATGATTTAGAAATACTTAGATTTTTCCTTCTTACAACTTCTTATAGGGCACCAATTAATTTTTCAAGGGAAGTCATGAATCAAACAAAAAATGCACTTGAAAGGCTTTATAATGCTAAATATAAACTTGAAAAAGACATTGAACTTTCAAAAGAAAGAGCTTTGACAGAAGATGAAAAGAAAATAGAAGAAAAATTCCAAACTCATAGACAAAGCTTTGAAAAAGCTATGGAAGATGATTTAAATACCGCGGATGCCATTACAGCTATATTTGATTTAGTTAAAGATATAAATGTTAATTTAGATGAAAATTCTGCAAAAAAATTATTGGAAGAAGGAATGTCTTTATTAAAAACTTTGACTAAAATTTTGGGTATCATGGAAAGAGAAAAAGATTGTGATGATTTAGATGAAGAAATTTTAAATCTTATCAAAGAAAGAGAAGATGCACGAAAAAATAAGGACTTTAAAAGAGCTGATGAGATTAGAGATGAATTATTAGAGAAGGGTATAGAAATTAAAGATACCAGAAAGGGTATTGAGTGGAAAAGACTTTAAAAGACTTTTTAGCTTTTGGTAAAATTTATGATGAAAAGTCTATAAAAGAGCTAAATTCTCTTGCTCTAGCCTATGTGGGAGATGCAGTTTTTGAGCTTTTAGTGAGAACTATGGTTTTAAAGGGAAATATCCCCGCTCATAAACTTCATACTAAAAGTATAAAATATGTTCAGGCAAAGGGTCAAAAAGAATTGATAGAAAAAGTTTTGCAAAGCCTGAGTGAAGAAGAATTGGGCGTGTATAATAGGGGTAAAAATTCTAAACCTCATACTGTTGCAAAAAATCAAACACTTGGCGACTACATGGAAGCGACGGGTCTTGAGGCTCTTTTCGGATATTTATATTTACTTGATAGGCTTGATAGACTGGTAGAAATTTTTGGGGAGATGATAAATTGAAGGTAAAAATAATTGCTCATACTGAATTTCCTGAAGAAACTATAGCGAAAAGTGCCAAACTTTGTTATTCAAGAGTGGGTGTAGATGAGATTTCAGAAAAACTAGATGAAGATTCTACAAATAAATTTTTAAATATGCTTATGGGTTTTTCTCATATGTCACCTCTTGAACATGCATCTTTTACCTTTGCAGTAGAAGGAGTATCAAGAACTTTGACTCACCAACTTGTAAGGCACAGAATTGCTTCATACTCTCAACAATCTCAAAGATATGTAAGATTAAATCATTTTGAGTATATAGTTCCACCACAAATTGAAAAAAATCCCAAGGCTAAGGAAATTTTTATCAGGACTATGGAAGAAGATCAAAAAGCCTATGATGATTTAGTGGAAATTTTAATTGAAGAAAATTCAAAAGAATATATAGAGATGGGACTTGACAAAGATAAGGCAAGAAAAAAAGTTGAAAAACAATCAATAGAAGATGCCAGATATGTTTTCCCTAATGCTTGTGAAACAAAAATTGTTTTCACAATGAATGTAAGGACCCTTTTACACTTCTTATCACTTAGATGTTGCAATAGGGCTCAGTGGGAAATAAGACAGATGGCTACAGAAATGCTTAGACAGTTAAAAGAGATTTCTCCAATTTTGTTTAAGAATGCAGGACCAGGTTGTGTTTATGGACCTTGTCCAGAAGGAAAAATGACTTGTGGAAAAGCAAAAGAAGTCAGAGAATTTTTTAAGAATTTAGGTGAAAAATGAGTTACATTTACGGAAGAGGACCTGTTATAGAGGCCTTAAAAAATAATAAAGTAGATAAAATTTATTTAGCCTCTCATGAAGGCTCAATCATTAAAATAAAGGCTATGGCAAAAGAAAAAAAAGTTCTAATCTCAAGCCTTTCAAAGGATAGGCTAGACAAAATGGCTCCAGGAAAAAATCATCAGGGAGTCGTGGCTCTTGTGAGCGGTTATGAATACAAAGATTTTCAAGAATTATTGGATGAAAATAAGGACAAAAAAGAATTTCGTCTATTAATTTTAGATAAGATGGAAGATCCCCACAATTTAGGAGCCATAGCAAGAAGTGCCTTATTTTTTAATTTTGACGGAATAATTATCCCAAAACATAGGGAAGCCTTAGTTAATGATACTGTTTATAAAACTTCTCAAGGGGCAGTTGATAATGTAAATATATGTCAGGTTACAAACCTAAGCCAAACTATAGAAAAATTAAAAAAAGCAGGTTTTTGGGTTTATGCAGCTCTTCTTGAAGGAGATAATATAAAAGATGTAGATTTTTCAGGTAAAGTTGCCATAATCATAGGAAATGAAGGAAAGGGAATAAGCGATAATTTAATAAAAGCTTCAGATTTTAAGGTAAAAATTCCGAATTTATCAGAATTTGATTCTCTAAATGCTTCTGTTGCAGCAGGAATAATTATGTATGAAGTGATAAGGTAATGTATAGAATTAGGTATGAAAAAGATAAAAATTATCTATTTGTAGATGCTTATAATATGATAAATTTTTGGCCGGATTTAGTTAAATTAAAGGATATAAATCTTGAAGATTCAAGAATTTGTTTTATAGATAAAATGATTGAATTTTCTCATTTTACTAAAGAAAAGATAATTCTTGTCTTTGATGCCTATTTAGTTAAGGGTTCTGGTGGAAAAATTTATAAAAAAGATGGTATAGTTATTGTTTTTACTAAGGAAAATGAGAGGGCAGACCATTATATTGAAAGAGAGCTTGATATGATAGGCAGACTTAGAAATGTTAGAGTTGCCACATCTGATGCTACAATTCAAGAAATTATTCTTTCAAGGGGAGGCACAAGAATTTCTGCAAGAGAACTTTTAGCGGAGGTTGAAAACTCAAAAAAAGTTACCAAAAATCTTCAGAAAAAACTCAAAGAAAAAAATTTATCTTCCTTTGATAAGAATGATATAAAAAAACTAAAAGATTTAAAAAATAATTTAAAGTAGGTGATGTGAAATGAATTATCAAGAATATGCAGAATATAGAGAAAAGTTCGTTGAGATGGTAGATGAGAAAAGACTTACTGAACTTAAAAATATTCTAGCAGACTTGAATGTAGTTGACACCGCTGAAATAATTGAAGATATGGAAGATACTTATCTTTTAATTTGTTTCAGAATGTTGGCTAAAGAAAAGGGTGCTGAAGTATTCTCTTTTATGGAACCCTATGACCAAAAGAGAATAATAAATAAGATTAATAACAGCGAGCTTGAAGAAATCCTAGATGAACTTGATTTTGATGATATGATTGATATCTTGGAAGAAATGCCTGCTAATGTTGTTACAAAAGTTCTTCAGAAATCAACTCCAGAAGAAAGAACAGAGATAAATAAATTTTTGATGTATGATAAAAATTCAGCCGGTTCCATAATGACCATAGAATATGTGTCTTTAAAAAGAGATTGGACTGTAGCAGAAGCCTTAGATCATATAAAAGAATTTGGAAAAGATAAAGAAATTATTTATACCTGTTATGTAGAAAGTGAGTATAAGCAATTGTTAGGATTTGTTTCCTTAAGAACTCTTGTGGTGGCGGATAAGGATGCTTTGATAAATGATATTATGGAAACTGATCTGGTTTACTTTTCTACATCTGATGATAAGGAAGAAGTTGCTCAAGCTTTCACAAGATATGGTTATATAGCAATTCCTGTTGTAGATAGAGAGCATAGACTTTGTGGTATTATAACATTCGATGATGTTATGGATATTGTTGAAGATGAAGCGACAGAAGATATTCACAAGATGGCAGCTATTAATCCATCTGAAGATGAATATTTGGACCAAACTCCATGGCAACTGGCAAAAAATAGAATACCATGGCTTCTTATTCTTATGATTTCTGCAACATTAACTTCGGGGATAATTACAAAATATAATTTTATTTTGAGTCAGTTTTTGATTTTGTCCTCATTTATACCAATGATAACAGACACAGGAGGAAATTCAGGTTCTCAATCATCAACAGTAGTAATAAGAGCAATAGCTACTGGAGAAATTGGATTAAGGGATGGAGTTGCTGTAATATTTAAAGAATTTAGAGTTGGTGTAATTTGTGGCGTTGTGCTTTCAGCAGTGAATTTTTTAAGATTATTGATCTTTACACAGGCTGATATAAAAATTTCGTTTTTAGTTTCTTTAACTATTTTATGTACAGTAATTCTTTCAAAATTAATGGGAGCAATTCTTCCATTATTTGCTGAAAGAATTAATCTCGACCCTGCCATCATGGCATCGGCTTTAATAACAACTATTATTGACTCTGTAGTTTTAGTTATTTATTTTGGCTTAGCATCAATTATACTTGCAATATAAAATAACCCGGCACTTAGCCGGGTTTTGATGATTTATTTATTAAACTTATCCTTTAAGTAGGAAATAATATCTAATGATTCGTAAAGAGCTTCTTCACCGATAAATAGACAAGGAACTTGTTTTTTACCACCATTTTCTATTAAGTAGTTGCGAGCTTCTTTATCCTTATCAATATTAATTAATTCCACACCACTGATGTTATTTTTTTCAATGTAGTTTTCAACTTTTTTGCAAAAGGGGCAGGTAGTGCCAACAAATAATCTTAAGTTTTCCAAAAAAATCCCTCCTTAATAAATTATTACCCAAGAAAAGTACTTTTAAAAAATTATTATCTAAGGACTTACTTAAAACTTTTATGGAAACACAAATATTTTAATTACTTATATTTTTTGGTATAATAGCCTTTGATAAGGGGTGATTTTTTGAGTTTTTTAGACAATTTTCAAACAAACTTAGATGAAATAAGAAATAATTTAAATATTATAACAAAAAGACTTTCACAAAACACAAGAGAGATACGAGATATAGCAAAAATTAAGTTAGAGATTATAAAAGAAAAGAAAAATTTAAACAGTTTATACAAAGAATTGGGAACACATCATTACAAGCTATATAAAAATTTGGAAACCACCCTTAATGAAGATAATCAAATTGTAAAAATAGATATTTCTCTAGCAAGAATTAAATCTTTAGAAGATTCTATAAAAAGTCAAGGAAAAGACTCTATAGATTCAGGGACTTCTGGCTTATATATAATGGATAATAAAAAAGATAATGATGAATAATATAAAAAAATCTTTTGTAAAAATTAAAAATATTGATACAGCCTATATAAAAAGACAGGGCGGAGAAAAAGTTGCCCTTGTTCTACATGGCTGGGGAGCAAATATAGAATCTGTTATGCCTATAATTAATTCTATACCACCTTCTTATACAGTCTATGCTTATGACGGACCGGGTTTTGGAGATAGTGAGAATCCGGATTATGTCTATGGAACTTATGATTATTATGAATTTTTGAAAGAATTTTGTAGGCAATTTGATATCAAAAAGGCAAGTTTCATAGGTCATTCTTTTGGGGGCAAAACTTTAACGATTTTAGGTTCAAGAGATAAAGATTTAGTGGAAAAACTCATCTTAATTGATGCCTCAGGAATTATCCCTAAAAGAAAACTTTCATATTATGTTAAGGTATATACTTTTAAAACTTTAAAAAAATTATATTTATTGACCCATAAAAATGACAAAAATGCTTTGGAAAAATTTTATAAAAATCACGGCTCTGATGATTATCAAAATTCCCAAGGGATTATGAGAAAAGTTTTTGTAAAAGTGGTAAATGAATCGACTTTAAAAGAGCTATCTGCAATAAAAGCCCAAACTCTTTTACTTTGGGGAGATAAGGACGATGCTACACCTCTTTATATGGGAAAAATTTTTGAAAAAGAAATAGAAAACTCTGGTCTTGTGGTTTTAAATGGTGGTCATTTTTCATATATTGATGATTTTGGAACTTTTAGGGCTGTCATTAATTCATTTTTAGGAGAATAGGAAATGATAATATTTTATTTGTGTGAATTTATAATTATATGTATTGGCTTATATTTTTCTTATTACAGGAGCAATTATCCAATTCATATGTTGCAACTTGAAGGTTATGATAATAAGGAATACAAAAATTGGATAAGGGAAAATAAAGACCATGTTAGTAAATTTTTCTACAGCAAAAATTATAAGTCAAAAACTCCTTTGGTATGGACTGACAGGGCAAAAAGGCTTTTAAAGACTCACAAACTTGTAAATTTCATATGCTTTCTTATAGGGGCAATAATTACTGATATAATATATGAAAATACAAAATCTTATTTAAGCCTTATAGGACTAATAATTTTTTCACTATTGATTTATTATTTCCAATATGTTTTGTTACTGATTTCAAATGCTATAAGAAAACCCAAGGAAGAAAAAATTAATCTTGGTTTTTATCTTCAAGCTCAAGAAAAAATAAAGACTCTAAAAAAGGAAAGTGGACTGAAAGTTTTAGGAATTACAGGTTCTTTTGGCAAAACATCAGTTAAATTTATCAGTGATACAATTTTAAAAGAAAAATATAGGACTAAAAATACTCCATCATCATTTAATACACCTATGGGACTTTCTAAGGTAATAAATAATGAATTAGATAAAAATCATGAAGTTTTTATTGCTGAATTAGGGGCAAAACAAAAGGGTGAAATTGATGAAGTTGCAAAGCTTGTTTCTCCTGATATTGGAATTATTACTGCTGTAGGGCCAACTCATATGCACCTATTTAAAACCATAGAAAATATTCAAAATACCAAGTATGAATTAATTGAAGATTTACCTGAAGATGGGATTGCCATTTTTAATTATGATAATGATTATGTCAAACCCTTAGCTGATAAGACAAAGAAAAAAACTTATCGTTACGGAATTAAGGATATAGAAAAACTTGATGTCTATGCAAAAGATATAAGGGTTAATGAGAAAGGTTCAACTTTTACTCTTGGCATAAAGGGATTAGGAGAAATTTCCTGTTCATCAGTTCTTTTAGGAATTCATAATATTTCTAATTTGCTTGCAGGAGCAAGTGCAGCCTATGTTTTAGGTCTTAATCTAGAACAAATAAAAAATGGCATAGAGAAAGTTAAGGCTGTGGAACACAGACTAAATATTGTGCCATCACCTGCTGGATATATAGTAATTGATGATGCCTTTAATTCCAATCCTGTAGGTTTTCGTGCCGCTCTTAGTGTTATAGATGAATTTAAAGAAGGTAAAAAAATAATTATTACACCAGGAATGGTAGAACTTGGAGCAATTGAAGAAGAGGAAAATTATAAAATTGGTATAGAAATTGCAAAAGTCTGCGATTATGTAATTCTTGTAGGACAAAAGATTTCTGCTCCGATAAAAAGAGCTTTGATAGATAATAATTTTAACGAAGATAGGATATTTACAGTAAAAAGTCTTAATGATGGCACAAGTAAATTAGTAGAAATCGCCAAAGCTGGCGATGTAGTTTTATTTGAAAATGACTTGCCTGATAATTATAACGAGGAGTGATTTTATGTTTAATGTGGCTGTAGTTTTTGGAGGAATATCTGTGGAACATGAAGTTTCAGTTATCACAGGTCTTCAAGTTATTGAAAATTTAGATAAGGAACAATTCAACCCGATTCCAATATATATATCTAAGGAAGGTAGATTTTATAGCGGTGAAAAGTTAAAAGATTTCAAGACCTATAAAGAAGGAAAATATAGAGAAGCTACTGAAGTTTTTATAATTCCTCAAAAAGGAGATAGGTTTCTATATTCTACAAAGGTAGTGGGCGGAATATTTAAAAAAACCCATACAGAAAATTATATTTATGCAAGAATTGATGCAATATTTCCAGCCCTTCACGGAACTTTTGGCGAAGATGGAGCTATCCAAGGGCTTTTTGAATATATGAATATACCTTATGTAGGCTGTGGAGTTTTGGCAGGAGCCTGTGGTATGGATAAAGTTATTATGAAGGATATATTTAAAGCAAATAATATTCCTGTAGTTGATTATACTTATTTTTACAGAAGTGAGCTTAAAGATTTACAAAGTGTTCTAAAAAAATGTGAAAAATTAGGGTATCCATTAATTGTAAAACCAGCAAATCTTGGTTCTTCTATTGGCATTTCAAAAGTTAAAGATACTCTTGAACTTACTAAAGCTTTAGAAGTGGCATCAAATTATGATAAGAAAATAATAGTTGAAAAGTGCCTTACAGACCATAGAGAAATAAATGTTGCTGTTTTAGGTGACCAAGATGATTTAAAAGTTTCAGCTTGTGAAGAACCTATTACAGCAGAAGACATTTTAACCTATGGTGATAAATATGTGGGTTCATCAAAAACAAAGATGGCATCACAAGAAAATCAAAAGAAAAAACTTCCTGCAGATTTGTCAAAAGAAGTGCATAATAAAATCTGCCAATTGGCTAAAGAATCATTTAAGGCAATTGATGCAACTGGAGTTTCAAGAATAGACTTTTTGCTAAAAAATGATGAAGTTTATGTAAATGAAATAAATACTTTGCCGGGTTCTATTGCATTTTATTTATTTGAAGTAGAAGGATTATCTTTTAAAGATTTACTTACAAAACTCTTAGAAATTGCTATTAAACGATTTAAAGAAAAAGAAGAAAATGTGTACTCTTATGATTCAAATCTCTTTAACAAGACAAGTTATGGAGCAAAAATTAAATGATTAAAGAAAAGATTTTAGAAGTAATTAAAAATTCAAAACCTAAGACAAAAGAAGATTTGGCAAAAGTTTTTAATATAAAAAAAAGAGATAGAGAAAATTTTTATTTTTTGTTGGAAAACCTTCAAAGACAAGGCTTGGTCTTTGAAGACAAAAAAGCTAAGCTGATATTTGTAGACAACAAGACCTATTTCTTTGGAAAAATCCAAACTTCTAAAAAGGGTTTTGGATTTCTAATTACTGAAAATCTGGACGAAGATATTTATATTTCTGAAGAAAATTTAAATTTTGCCTTAAATGGCGATGATGTAATTGTAAAAAAATATAAGGATTCTTCAGGTTCAAAACCCGAAGGTAAAGTAGTTTTTATAGTCGAAAGAGTTAATCAAAAAGTTGTTGGAATTTTTCAAGCTACAAAAAATTTTGGTTTTGTAGTTGCAGATGATGCAAAATTTGCTACCGACATATATATTCCTAAAAAACGTATGAATGGAGCAAAAAATGGTCAAAAAGTTTTAGTAAAAATAGACAAATGGCCAAGCCCTGGCAAAAAACCAGAAGGAAGAGTCCTTGAAATTTTAGGATATCCTGATGAACCACATGTAGATATTTTATCTGTGGCAAAATCACTTGATATTCCTATGGAATTTTCAAAAACAGTAAAACGAGAAGCAAAATCACTGGAAACTTCAGTACAAGCTGAAGAAATTAAATCTAGACTAGATCTAAGAGATAAATTAACTTTCACAATTGATGGAGCAGATTCGAAAGATTTTGATGATGCAGTAAGTCTTGAAATATTAGAAAATGGAAATTATCTTTTAGGTGTTCATATTGCAGATGTGGCTCACTATGTAAAAGAAGATAGCCCCATAGATGAAGAAGCATTTTTAAGAGGAAATTCAGTTTACCTTTTAAATAAAGTAATTCCTATGCTACCCTTTGAACTTTCAAATGGAATATGTTCATTAAATGAAGGAGTAGATAGGTTGACCCTATCTTGCATAATGGAAGTAGATAAAAAAGGTCAAGTTATTAATAAAAAAATATGTGAGTCAGTAATTAATTCTAAAAAAAGACTTGTTTATGATTATGTTTCAGATTATTTAGAGGATGGAGTATCAGATGATTCTCTGATTGGACTTGAGGAAACATTAAAAAATATGTATGAGCTTTCCAAAATTTTGCAGGAGAAAAGAAGAGAAATGGGCTCCATAGATTTTGAAGTTCCAGAGGCTTTAATTAAGGTAACAGAAGACGGATGGCCTACAGAAATTTTAAGAAGAGAGAGAAGATCTGCCAACAAATTAATAGAAGATTTTATGCTTCTTGCAAATACAACTGTTGCAGAATATTTTTTTAAGTTTGAAATCCCATTCTTATATAGAATTCACGAAAAACCAAGAGAAGAAAAAATCCAAGAATTAAATTCCTATCTTAGACCCTTAGGCTACATGGCAAATTTTGGAAGTGAAATAAAATCAAGAGATATACAAAAACTTCTAAAAAAAGTTCAGGGTAAAAAAGAAGAATTATTTATCTCAACTATGGCGTTAAGAGCTATGGCAAAGGCAAGATACTCACCCAAAAATGATATTCACTTTGGTCTTTGTTTTCAATATTATACTCATTTCACCTCTCCAATCAGAAGATATGCAGATTTGACTGTTCATAGAATAATAAAAGATTTTTTGAGAGGGGATTTGTCAAAGAATAAAGTCAAGAAATTAAAAGATGAGTTGCAAGGAATAAGTGAGCATATTTCAGCGACAGAAAGAGTTGCACAAGAAGCTGAAAGACAAGTTGAATCTATCAAAATGGCGGAATATATGTCTGATAGAATCGGCAATAAATATAATGGAATTATTTCTGGAATAACAAATTTTGGAATTTTTGTAGAATTAGAAAATTTAATTGAAGGATTAGTTTCTTACAAAACCATGAAAGGATTTTATGAATTTGACCCTGTAAATTATAGGGCGGTAGATGTTGATACAAAAAATTCTTTTGGAATTGGTGATTTAGTTACAATTAAAGTGGTAAATGTAAATTTAACTTTAGGCAAGATAGATTTTGAATTAGAAAGTGATGATAATGAAAAAGAAGAAGGCTGATGCAAATAATTTAAGTCAAAATAAAAAAGCAAGGCATGAATATTTCATAGAAGATATTTATGAAGCAGGCATAGAACTTAAAGGTACAGAAGTTAAATCAATAAGAAATGGTTCAGCTAATATAAAAGATGCTTTTTGTCAGATAAAAAATGGAGAAATGTTTATTTATAATATGCATGTCGCCCCCTATGAAGAAGGGAATATTTATAATGTTGACCCCTTAAGAACAAGAAAATTACTTCTTCACAAAAAAGAGATAAGAAAGCTTGAAAAAATAAAGAACCTTCAAGGTTATTCTATAATACCCTTGCGTCTATATCTAAGTAAAGGCAGAGTCAAAGCTGAAATAGCAACAGCTAAAGGTAAAAAACTATATGACAAAAGAGCGGACATGGCAAAAAAAGAAGTTCAGAAAAGATTGAGAGAAAAAATAGATTATTAATCTAAATATAAATTTTTTGAAAATTATGAGATTTGAATCATCAAGTCTCTTTTTTAATGTATAAAATTACATTTTTAAGTGTATGGATAGTCAATATTTTCCTTTTGTCTGTTAGACTATCAGTTTAATTTTTTATAAAATTCTGTGTTATAATTAAATCAGGGTGATACTATGGCTTTTATTGAAGTTATTAATATGTCAAAGGTTTACAAAGCTGGAGAAACTTCCATTGTTGCCAATGACTCTTTGACTTTTCAGATAGAAAAAAATGAGTTTGCTATTATCTTAGGACCATCTGGCGCAGGTAAGTCGACTTTTCTTAATATTTTAGGGGGAATGGATAAGCCTACTGATGGGGAAATTATAGTAGACGGAAAAGAAATTTCAAAATATACAGATAGAGAATTAACTACATATAGAAGGAATGTGATGGCATTTGTTTTTCAATTTTATAATTTGATACCTAATTTAACTGCACTTGAAAATGTTGAATTAGCCACTCAAATAGTTAAAAATGCAAAGGATCCTCTTGAAGTTTTAAAATCTGTTGGTCTTGAGAATAGGATAAATAATTTTCCATCACAATTATCAGGTGGGGAGCAACAAAGGGTTTCTATAGCTAGAGCAATTTCAAAAAATCCCAAACTTTTATTATGTGATGAACCGACTGGTGCTCTTGATTATAAGACTGGTAAACAAATTTTGACTCTATTACAAGATTTAACAAGAAATACTGATACCACTGTTGTTGTTATAACTCACAACAGTGCTATTGCTCCTTGTGCAGATAGGGTTATTGAGATAACAGATGCAAAGGTAAAAAATATTTCAATAAATAAAGAGCCGAAAAAAATTAGCCAAATAGAATGGTAGTGATCTTTTGAAAGCAAGTAAAAAAGATAATTTTAAAGAAATTAAAAACACTTTTTCAAGGTTTATTTCAATACTTTTGATAGTGGGTATGGGAGTTTTTGTTTTAATAGGACTTATTTGTACAGGACCTATAATGAGAAAGACGCTAGATAAAGCCATAAATAAATCTAATTATCAAGATATATGTGTTAGTGCACCATCAGGCTTAGAAGACGAAGATATGAAAATTATTGAAAATCAAGATGGGCTTGATGAGCTTGAATATGCTTATGATATTGATTTATCTATAAAGGGACGTACAGAAGTCATTAAAGTTATGAATATGCCCTTGAAGATAAATATGCCTAATATTATTGAAGGAAAGCCTCCAAGAAAAGGTCAAATTCTTTTAGACAAAAGATTAAAGGAACTCTCATATAAAATTGGAGATAAAATTTCTTTTGCAACAGAAGTTAACAAGATGGATGAAAATGAAGGGCAAAGCAAGCTTAAAAATTATAGCTATGAGGTTTCAGGCTTTTGTAACAGTCTTGATTATATAATGAACAGGACCAGAGGATATTCTCAAAGAGGTCTTGGAGAAATTCAAGGTTTTGCTTATATTGATGCTGGTGAATTTAATGATAAACCAACAATTGCTAGACTTATTTATAAAGATTCAAAAAAATATGATACTTCAGATAAAGAATATAAGAATTTAATATCTTCTAAATATCAAAGTTTAAAAATTGATATGAGATATAGACCCTCCAACAGATTAGAAAAAATAAAGGGTAATATTTCTGATGATATAAAAAACGGCGAAGGTAAAATAGGCGATGCTAGAATGCAGCTTATAAACGCCAAGGATAAACTTGAAAGAGGCAGGAATGATTTAAAAAAAGGTCAAGACCAATATGAAAAAGGTCTAAAAGAATTTCAAAGTCAAAAAAAAGAAGGACAAGACAAGTTAACAGATTCAAAATATAAATTATCTAAGGCAAAAGGCGATTTAAATAAAGCTGATAAAGACTTAAAAGAAGGCAAGAAAAAACTTGATAATGGAAAGAAAGACCTTAACGATGCCAAAAGCCAAATTGATGAAAATAGAGAAAAATTACAAGATGGCTACAGAAAATATGAAAACGGCAAAGGTCAGCTTAAGGCGGGAGAAGAGGCTTTAAGTGAAGGTGAAAAACAGCTTGCAGATGGCAGAAAAAAACTTGATGATGGTTGGAAAAAAATTGAAGAATCAAAAATAAAACTTCAAGAAGGTAGAATAAAATACGAACAAGGCCTACAAGAATATACTGAAGGGAAAAGAAAGCTTGAAGAGTCAAAGGGAAAGATTGTTGAAACTTTCAACAAAATGGGCATATCAAATGTAAATTATGACCAAGCTCAAAGTCTAATTATTACAATGTCATCAGCCCTAGATAGATTATCTCCCTTGATAGATCAAAGTAAAGGCATTGATGAACAAATTTCTCAATCTCAAAAAAATATAGAAAACTATCAAAATCAAAAAAATAAAATTGAAGCTGATATTGAATCATTAAATAAAGAGATTGCAGACGAAAATGATGTTCAAAAAAAGCAAGAGCTTTCCAATAAATTAGAATCTTTAAAAAATCAAAAAAATCAGATAAATGCAGATTTAGCAAAAGAAAATCTTAAACTCCAAACCCTTAAAAAAACAAAGGAAGAAATTGACAAGAACTTTGCAGAACTTGATAAAATCCTTCCAGGAATAGGAAATATTGGCGATATTAATTCTATAAAGGAAAAATTATCTCAAGCTAAGGATGGAGTCGCTAAGATTCAAACAGGTGAAAAGACTTTAATTGAAGCTAAAGCTAAGCTTGACAGTTCAAAGACCCAGCTTGAAGAAGGAGAAAAACAGCTCCAAGAAGGTATAAGCGAAGCCGAGGCTGGAGAGGCTGAATATGCCAAAAATGAAGAAAAGATAAAAGATAATAGAAAAAAAATACAAGTTGGCAAAGAAGAGCTTATAAAAGCTAAAAAAGATTTAGACGAAGGAGAAAGTAAGCTTAAAAAAGGTGAAAAAGATTACGATGACGGTCTAAAAAAATATGATGAAAATTATAATAAATATGTAGAAGGTAAAGCTAAATACGAATCTGGTAAAAAGGAGTATGATGAAGGTCAAAAGGCATTTGTTGAAGGTCAAAAAACTTTCGATAAAGAGATACAAGTTGGACAAAATAAATTAAATGATGCCAAATATAAATTATATAAAGGAAAAAAAGATTTAGCAAAGGGACAAAGCGAATTTAATGACAAATCAAAAGATGCTGAAGAAAAAATATCTAAAGCTGAAAATGATATAGATAAGGGTAAGAGATATTTAAATATTATAAAAGAACCGAGATATTCTATAAGCCCTAGATATCAGATTGTAGATGTAAATACCTATATAGATTATTCAAAAAGAATTGATGGACTCTCTTTAATATTTCCAATATTTTTCTTTGCTATTGCACTTTTGGTTTCATTTACAACTATGACTAGAATGGTGGAAGAAGAGAGAACAATAATTGGAACTTATAAGGCACTTGGTTACACAGATAAAGAAATTTCCGAAAAATATTTTATATATGGGGCGTTGGCTTCAATAATTGGAGGATCGATCGGTGCAATTTCAGGATCTTATATATTAACCTATGTTATTGGAAATGCTTATTCTACTGATAGTATTTTTGAAGGAAATCTAATTATTAGTCCTTACCCTTTAAAAATATTATTTGCCATAATTGTTGGTTTTATTTTTACAGCCTTAGCTGCAATTTTTACAGCTAATAATTCTCTTCGTGAAAATACCGCAAGTCTACTAAGACAAAAGCCGCCAAAGATAGGAAACAGAATTTTATTGGAAAGATTTCCCTTTATTTGGAAGAGAATGAGCTTTTTATTTAAGGTTACAGCAAGAAATCTTTTCCGCTCAAAGAAAAGAATGTTTATGACTGTAATTGGCATAATGGGTTGCACTGCCTTATTAGTCTTGGGTTTTGGAATCAAAGGCTCAGTAGCAGATATAGAAGATTTGCAATTTTCACAAATAATTAAATATGATTTAGCAATTTCTTATGATAGGGATATTGATGAGGATGATTTTAAAAACTATAAGGAATTTATAAATAATTCTTCCCTAGATAGGGGAAAGTTTTACCAAGAACAATTTACAGTGGAGTATCCTAAAATGGACCAAAGCCTTAATCTTATAGTTCCCTCTGATATTGATGAATTTTCTAAATTCTTCTCTATCAGAAATCCTAAAACAAGAAAGGCAATAAATCTAGACGGAAGAGGAGCGGTAATTTCTCAAAAACTATCTAAACTCTTGCATATAAAAAAAGGTGATATTCTAAAAATAAGAGATGCCTATGATAACGAATTTGAAGTAGAAGTAAAAGATATATGTGAAATGTATATCACTCATTATATTTTTATGAATAAGGATTATTATGAAAAAATTAAGGGTGAAAAATTTACGACAAATACAGACTTTATTAAAAATTTAAATGACAAAGAAATGAAAAATTTAAAAAACAAAGTCATAAATTATAAAGTCGTCACTTCAGTTGTGGGAGCAGATATATTCAGAAAAGCCTTGAATCAATTCCTATATTCAATAGAAAAAGTTGAAGGAATTATTGTAATAATGTCCTCACTTCTAGCTATAGTTGTTTTATACAATCTAACTAATATAAATATTGAAGAAAGGCGAAGAGAAATAGCCACAATAAAAGTTTTAGGTTTCTATGCAAAAGAAACTACAGCATATGTTTATAGGGAAACTTTTATTTTAACCTTTTTGGGAATAGTCATTGGATTAATTGTTGGTAAACTTCTTCATTATTTTATCCTGCAAATTGTAGTTCCTTACTATGTAATGTTGTCTGAACATTTAGTTGTAGTTTCCTACATTTATGCAAGCCTTATAACTTTATTTATAACAATATTTATAATGATAATCTTCCACTTCAAAATCAAAAAAATAGATATGGTAGAATCATTAAAGTCTAATGAATAAAAATAAAAAATACCCATAAAGTTTTGAGTTCTTAATAACTTTATGGGTATTACTATTCTAAGAGTTTAAAACTTTTAATTTTTTATTAATATTAGTTATAATAAATACGTATATAAATTTAGTAAAGGAGTTTTTATATTGAAATTTATTTCATGGAACATAGATTCATTAAATGCCGCTTTGACGAGTTCATCAAATAGGGCAATTTTAACAAGGGCTGTTCTTTCTTCTATTAGAGATGAAGCTCCTGATTTATTTGCTGTTCAGGAAACTAAACTGCCACCTACAGGATTGTCAAAAAAGCACAAGGAAATTTTGGAAAAGGAATTTCAAGATTATTCATATGTTTATGTAACTTCCAAAGAAGAAGCAAGAAAATCTTATGCGGGAACTATGATTTTTTATAAAAAAGATTTGGAATGTAAAGCTACTTATCCTGAAATTGGAGCCCCAGGCTCAATGGATATGGAGGGAAGGATCCTTACTTTAGAGTTTAAAGATTTTTATTTCTCAACAGTTTACACTCCAAACGCTGGAGATGGTTTAAAAAGACTTTCTGATAGGCAAGTTTGGGATAAAAAATATTTAGAATATTGTCAAGAGCTTGATAAAAATAAACCATTAGTTTTGTGCGGAGATTTCAACGTAGCTCATAAGGAAATAGATCTTGCTAATCCTAACAACAATCATTTTTCTGCTGGTTTTACAGATGAAGAAAGGATGGGATTTACTAATCTTTTAGATGGAGGATTTGTTGATACTTTTAGGCTGATTAATGGGGATGTTGAAGGTAAATATACTTGGTGGGCTCAAAGGATAAAGACTTCTAAAATTAATAATTCTGGTTGGAGAATTGATTATTTTCTTGTAAGTCAGAGGATAAAAGATAAGGTGAAAAAATCTCATATGATGGATTCCGGACAAAGGCAGGACCATACACCGATAATTTTGGAAATTGATTTATAAAAATATGGTCTTTGCACGAAGGGGACTGCCTTTAGACTGTCCCTTAACAATTAAAAATAAAAATATTTGAGTTTTTTAAATATTGATACAAAAAAGGGGACTGTCCTTTAGGACTGTCCCTTAATAATTAAAAAAATTAATATTTAAGCTCTTTTGAATTATATACTAGATAAGTTAGTATTATAAATACTATAAATAATACTAAATTTATTCCTAAAGCTGCAATATTTATATTTGCTGAAATAAAATAGTAGGGTTTAAAAGCTTCCAAAGGCAAAAAGCTTGCAAGTGTCAAAAGACTTCCGCCCACAACTTTTCCTATTATTGTAAATAGTATAACAAGTAATATAAATAATGTGCTGACTGCATCGGCATGGATTGAGCTTTGTGAAAAACTTGAAAATAAAAATCCTAGTGACATAAAGACAAGTCCACCAGCGAAGAGTCCGATAAATATTCTAACAATGCTTTCAATAATGTCAAAAGTTGTAAAATTGGAAATATATTCTTGGTTAATTCCAAGAGTTTTAACTGCACATAATAAACCAAATGTAGCAATTCCTATTATAGCTAAAAATATTATATAAACTATTGTATTGGCACAAAGTTTTCCAGTAACTATATCTGATTTAGAAATTGGGTTTGAGTAAATATATGAAATATTTCCGCTTCCTTGTTCTTTTGATAAAGAATTTGCACCTATTTGCATTGCAAATATATAGATAAGAATTCCTATATAATGGAAAACTAAAGATAAATATTCAGCAATGCTTGTTATATCAAAACCTTCTTCAAATCCTAATATTGATTTTGGAGCTGAGCTTAAAGAATTTAGTAGAGATTCAACTATACTTGTCATTTGAGGCTCTACAAGAAGAGGGAAAAATGCAATCATAAGACCTGTTAATATTATTATAACTATTGCCCATGCAATAAGTTTTGCAAAGTTATTTTTAAATTCCATTGAAAATATCATTATTGATCCTCCTTCTTGTCAGAAAGGTCGATTTCTTTACCTTTTTTTATAACTATTGTGTCTTGGTTTGAGGCACTAGAAGTGTCATTCTTATCACCTAAAATAATATTTGTGTTTTGAAAATCATCATTGGCATTTTCAGATGTTGAAAAAATTTCTTCGCTTTTATTGTTTTGATTATTCTCAGCATCTATATTATTTTTTATAGGCTCTTCTTTTATAAATGTATTGTCATTGTCAATATTTTCTTGAGGAATATTTGTATTTACAGAAGTATCTTTACTTTCATTGAAATCAGTTTTGTTTATATTATCTTTTTTTCTTATTTCTTTAAATTTTGCATCTTCATAATATGCACAGAGCTTATCTTCTAAATTGGCATTTTCCAAAGTATAATTTTCAAGTCTTTCATCATAAATGACTTCGGAAAGTTTAGTTAAATCACCATCATAGTAAAGAATGGTTTGTGCATCTGAATCTTTAATAAGTCTTGCACCAGCTTGTGTAAAATATGATAAATTTCCTCTGTAATTATCAATCTTTAAAATCTTATCATAAGTGGTTTTTTCATTATTAAATTCCACATCTTTAATTTGACCCTTATACATATAAGCTATTCTTTTTGAATATTTTTTTGCTTCAATTAAAGAATCAGTTAAAAGAAAAACAGTAGTACCTTCGCCCCTGTTAATATTTACTAAATGGCTGAATAATAAGTCCTTATCATCTGCATTAAGACTATTTGTCGGGTCGTCTAAAATAACAAGTCTAGGTCTTATAATTAAGGCATTTATTATCTGTAATAATTTTCTCTCTCTTTCATTCATTTCTCCAAATTTATATCTTGGGTCGAAATCGAAGTACTTTGCTAATAAATCAATATCTTCCGTACTTTTTAAATTGTGGCTAGCTAGAGTTTTTTTAAACACGCTCATAGCCCTCATATTGTCTGGTAAAAATATCTCTTTACTAACAAAACTTACACTTTCTTTGATTTCCTTAGATTCTTTAAATGTATCCATATCATAAATAAGAGCTTGTCCACTATTTGCTTTCAAAAAGCCCATTAGAATCTTTGTTAGAGTTTCTTTACCAGAGTCCTTTGTGCCTAGAAGAGTGTAAAATTCTCCATCAAGAACTTCTAAATTTAAGTTATCTAAAAGAGTTTCACGTCTGCTTCTTTTGGTTAAATTATCTATTAAAATGGCACTCAAATTGTTCACCTCTTTTGTATTTATTAGTTTAATTATACATTATAATGTTTTCAATTTAAAGACAATTAATAATTTATATTGTAAAATAGAGGTATTATAAGTTTTTTATTATAAATATATTTAGCTTTATTTAATGTATGAATATAATAAGATAAATAAAAAATGAAAATCTCAATAAATATAATTAAATTTTTAGAGTTTTTATAAATAAAATTAAAAGATTTATAGTAACTTTATTTATGATATAATTATTTTGGTCAAGGAGTGATTATATGAAACTTGGTATAGTTGGGCTTCCCAATGTAGGAAAGTCAACTTTATTTAATGCCTTAACACAGGCTGGGGCTGAGGCTGCAAATTATCCTTTTGCAACTATTGAGCCTAATATTGGAGTTGTAAATGTTCCTGATGAAAGATTAAAAGTTTTATCAGATATTTCAAAATCAGGAAGAATAGTTTATACAAATATAGAATTTTATGATATAGCTGGACTTGTTAAGGGTGCCAGCAAGGGAGAAGGTCTTGGCAACCAATTTTTGTCAAATATAAGAGAAGTTGATGCAATTGTTCATGTTGTCAGATGTTTTGAAAATGAAAATGTCATCCATGTTGATGGAAAAGTAGACCCTGTTCGTGATATTGAAAATATAAATTTGGAATTAGTTTTTTCAGACTTGGAACAAATTGATAAAAGGTTAGCAAGACTGGAAAAACAAGCTAAGGCTGATAAGAGTTTAAAACCTGAACTTGAACTTCTATTAAAAGTTAAAAAAGTTCTTGAAGAAGGTAAGCCTGCGAGATCTTTAGAATTATCTGATGAAGAAGAAAAAATTATTAAAAATTTTGCTCTTCTGACATTAAAACCTGTAATTTATGTTGCTAATGTTTCAGAAGAAGATGCCCATAATAATGGTCAAGATAATGAAATGGTTAAAAAAGTAAAAGAAATGGCTGACAAATCAAATGATGAAACTGTTGTTATATCTTGTGAAATCGAATCAGAAATTTCTGAACTATCTGAAGATGAAAAGCAGTTATTTTTGAAAGACTTGGGCCTTGATGAGTCAGGACTTGATAAGTTAATAAAATCATCTTATAAGCTTTTGGGACTTATTTCATTTTTGACTACAGGAGAAATGGAATCTCGTGCTTGGACAATTAAAAAAGGAACTAAAGCACCTGGAGCAGCTGGTAAAATTCATACAGATATGGAAAGAGGATTTATAAAGGCTGATATTATTTCTTATGAAGACTTAGTAAGTCAAGGTTCTATGGCAGCTGCAAGGGAAAAAGGTCTTATAAGAAGTGAAGGTAAAGATTATATTATGCAAGATGGGGATGTTTGCGTATTTAAGTTTAATGTTTAATTAAATAAAGGAGAAAAAAGATGTTCAAATTAGTTTCTATGGATTTAGATGAAACTTTGTTAACTACGGATAAAAAAATGCCTAAAGATTTTAAGGATTTTGTAAGTGGTTGCAGGGATAGGGGCATTATTCCTATTGTGGCAACTGGTAGAGAATATACGACAGCAAAAAGATTTGTTGGTGATGTAGACATAGATTTAATCTGCAATAATGGGAACTTAATTAGAAATTCAATGGATTCTAAAATTTTGTATGTAAATCCCATTTCTCATGAAGATTTAAAGGACGTTTATAATTTAGATAAGGATAAGTCTTGCAATCTCCTTTTACATGTTAGTGGCAATAAGGATATTGATGTAATTTATCAAGATGATGGTAAAAGGTTTATTGATGATGACTATATAAGTAGGTTTAGCAAAAGAACCGCTACATTCAAATCAATTGATGATGTATCTTTAGATGTTTTATCTATAGTTTTTACAGGAAAAAATGAAGATTTATTTAAATTGAGAGATGTTTTTAACAGCAACATATCTGATAAATTTAATATTCATCTTATGGCTATGCAAACAAGAGCCGAATATATGCTTGAAGTTTTGCAAAAAAATGGAGATAAGTTTGAGGGGCTTAAGTTTTATTGCAAAAGTAAAAATATTGATTTAAAAGATGTTGTAGCAATTGGAGATGATTCTAACGACAAAAATATCATTAAAAATTGCGGTTTAGGAATTGCGATGATAAATGCAATACCAGATGTAAAAGATGTAGCTAAACTTATTTCCAAAAAAGACAACAATAATAACGGAGCTATAGAAATTTTAAAAGAAGTGTTGTGGTGATTATATGAATATTAATTGGTATCCAGGCCATATGAAAAAAACAATAGAGGATATTGAAAGGAAAAAACTCATAACAGATTTTTGCATAGAAATTATTGATGCAAGAATTCCTTTTTCTTCCTCTAATCCTCTATTAAATGAAGTAATAAAAGGTAAAAAGAAACTTATTATTTTTAATAAATCAGACCTTTGCGATGAAAATATGACCAGTAAGTGGATTTCTCACTATAAAAGTAATGATATAAACGTTCTTAAATATAATGCCACAAAGCCAAATGTTAACGCAGTTATAAAAGCTTCTATGGAACTTATGGCAGAAGAAATAAAAAAATTTAAGGACAAGGGAATAAATCACGGAGCTTTAAAGGCGATGGTTGTAGGAATTCCAAATTCAGGCAAGTCAACTTTTATTAACGGCATAAGTGGGAGAAAATCTGCCAAAACAGGAAATACACCAGGCATAACAAAAACAAATCAATGGATTAGACTAAATAAAAATCTTCATCTCTTAGATACACCTGGAGTTTTATGGCATAAATTTCCGGAAAATGTTGGAATTAATTTAGCTTTTACAGGAGCCATTAAAGATGAAATCATGGACAGAGAAACTTTAGGGCTGAAATTAATTGAAAGATTAAATAATATTGATAAAAATATTTTAAAGTCAAGATATGGTGTTGATACAGAAAAAAAGCCTATTGAAATAATGGAAGACATTGGCAAAAAAAGAGGAGCTTTACTAAGAGGTGCCTTGATAGATTATGAAAAAGTTTCAAGTATACTTCTTGATGAATTTAGAAAAGGCATTTTAGGAAGAATAACTTTGGAGGATATATGACTTTCACAGCCTATGAAAAAGACTATAGAAAAAAGGGAAGTAAATTAATTGCAGGAATTGATGAAGTAGGAAGAGGCAGCCTTTTTGGAGATGTTTTATCCTGTGCTATTATTATGAAAGAAGATTCCAATATTGAAGGTGTAAATGATTCAAAAAAATTAACTGCAAAAAAAAGAAAGGAACTTTATAATAAAATTCTTGAAGATTCCCTTGCCGTAGGTATCGGAAGAGCAGATGCTAAAACCATAGACAAGTTAAATATAAAAATGGCAACACATCTATCTATGGTTAGAGCCATAGAAAACCTGAGAGATTCTCAAGGAAATCTTGTGGTACCTGATTTAGTCCTTATAGATGCGGAAAATATTGAAACAACAATATTTCAACATTCCATAATTAAAGGAGATGAGAATTGTTACTCAATAGCTTGCGCATCAATAATTGCAAAAGTATACAGAGATTCACTTTGCGATAAATGGGCAACAATCTATCCAGGCTATGGTATAGAAAAACACAAGGGCTATGGGACAAAATTTCACAGAGAAGCCTTAAAAGCTTATGGACCAAGCCCCATGCACAGGAAAAGTTTTATGAATAATTTAAAAAAATGGTAATGAATAATAAAGAATTAGGAAACTTTGGCGAAAGCTTAGCCACAGACTTTTTACAAAAAAAGAATTATATAATATTAGACAGAAACTATAGAGCCTTGGGAACAGAAATTGATATCATTGCAAAAGATGGAGAAGAACTTGTCTTTGTAGAAGTAAAAACAAGAAGAAACCATAAATTTGGGGAAGCCTATGAGGCAGTAACTGAATTTAAAATGAGAAATATAATTCAAACGGCCAATGTTTACATATACAAACATGAGCTTTATAATACACAAGTTCGCTTTGATGTGATTGAAGTATATATAAACGAGAAAAGGATAAACCATATAGAAAATGCCTTTATATTAAGCTAAAAATAAAAACTTCATTCTAAAATTTATAAAATAAAATTTTTGTTTTTAAAGAATAAAAAATTTCAGAAATAATTTTATATTATTGAAGAAATTATAAAAAGATTAAAATATCTCTTGGAAAATTACAGTCCAAGAGATATTTTTTAATCATTATTAGAATCAGAAGAGAGATTATTTAATTTACCAGGAAGCGACATAATTATAAGGGAGTTTACATTTGCCATATGGTCTTTCATTTGCTTTTCTGCTAAGGCTATATTACCATTTTTAATCATAGAAATCAGATTCTCATGTTCAACAATAGCATAATCTTTTCTATTTTCAAATCCACAAATATAATTGTACCTATAAAAAAGGTCATAAAACCTTTTCAACTATTCAACTAAAAAATTGTTACCACTAATTTTTGCCATTGAAAGGTGAAACTGTCTGTCTAAATTTAAAAACTTTAAAGGTTGGTAACTTTTTTTGTATAAAGATTTTTTTTGCAATTTACAGTTTTCTTCAAGAGCTAAAATATTTTCTTCATTACAATTTAAAGTAGCAAGTTTTACTGATAATAACTCCAGATTTTCTCTAATTTGAAAAATTTTAATATAATCATTTAGGCTCATAGGAGTTACTATATTTCTATTATTAAACTCTATAAAGCCTTCATTTTTCAATTCTTGGATTGCAGCACGGATAGGGGTGCGACTAAGCTTAAATTCTTCTGAAATTTCTACCTCTTTTAATATATCTCCTGGTTTATATGCTATAGTCATAATTTTATCTTTTAGGCTTAAATAAACTTGATATGATATATTTTTTGTATAATCACTTTGTCTGCTGGTAATCAAGCTTCTGGTATAGAAATGCTACAAACTGGGGTGACGGATGTACATATGCAAGATGCGCTAGTATGGTCTTCAGTATCACCAAAAGCAATAGTTCCTGCATTACCATGGTTGTTACCATCTTATGAAGATGTTGATAAATATATGAACGGAAAAGGTGGAGAAGCTATCATGGAAGCTCTTTCTGAATCAGGCGTAACTCCATTAGCTATTGGTGAAAGTGGATATAGACATATAGTGAACATGAAAAGAGCAATTGCATCACCTGAAGATATGGTAGGACTTAAAATTAGAGTTCCTGGAAGTAATACTCACGTTTCACTAATGAAATTATTAGGAGCAGATCCAGTAACAATGAGTTCAACAGAAGTATATACAGCAACTCAACAAGGAACTATAGACGGTTCTGAAAATACAGTAGATTTGTTATTGTCACAAAAAACCTTAGAAGTTTCTAAATATTTAACAATGTGGAATTACTCTTACGATCCAATATATTTTTGTGTAAGTAATAAATTATGGAACACTTTGAATGATAAAGAGAAAACAATATTTAAAGAAGCTGCTGTTGAAACAATGCAATTACAAAAAAATTTATCAAGAAAAGGTGCTGAAGAAGCTATAGAAACTATTAAAAATGAGTATAAAGATTTAGAAATAATAGATAAATTAACACCAGAACAATTAGCAGCATTTAAAGAAAAATCAAAACCAATTTATGACAATGGAGCTAAGGAGTTTGGAAAGGACTTAATTGAGGCTTTTGGATATAAATATTAATAGTATATTTGTAAATTAATTATATATTAAGATTTTATCACGGATTTAATCATACTAAGAATGTTCGTGATTGATAAAATATAATGAGTTACAGTATTAAAGGAATGATAAAGATGCAAAAGTTTTGGCTATTTTTTATAAAATTTTATAGAAATTTTTTAAAATTATGAAAAATATATTAAATTATTAAAAAATGTGGTATTATATAAAATGTAAATCAGAGTAAAACACTATGAATTATTTTTTATAAATCATAATATTTTGAAAATATGGGAGGATTTATGGCTAAAGAATTATTAAGAATTGAAAATTTAAGTGCCGGTGTAGATGATAAAGAAATTTTAAAAGATATTAGTCTTACAATTAATAGTGGAGAAGTGCATGTAATTATGGGGCCTAATGGTTCCGGTAAGTCAACACTTGCAAATGTAATTATGGCTAATCCGGTTTATACAGTAAATAGTGGGAAAATTTATTTAGAGGGAGAGGACATTTCTGAACTTTCTACTGACAAGAGGGCAAATAAGGGGTTATTTATGTCCTTTCAAAGTCCTGAGGAAGTTCCAGGAATTTCTGTAGAAAACTTCATAAGAACAGCTAAGATGAATAAGGAAGATAAAAATATTCCTATTATTAAATTTCAAAAGGATTTAAAGGCTGAAATGAAGGAATTATCTATGGATGAATCTTATGCTGAAAGATATTTGAATGTTGGTTTTTCAGGTGGGGAAAGGAAAAAGAGCGAGATTTTGCAAATGCTTATGCTCAACCCAAAGCTTGCCATTCTTGATGAAACAGATTCTGGTCTTGATGTTGATGCTACAAGAATCGTAGCTTCTGGAATTGAAAAGTTTTTAAATAAAGATAATGCGGTTTTGATTATTACTCACCACCAAGAACTTGTGAGAAAAATTGTTCCCGATTATGTTCATATTTTAGTGAACGGTCGTTTTGTAAAAAAAGGTGATGCTTCTTTAGTTGGCAAAATTGAAAATGAAGGTTTTGGTTGGATTAAAAATGGAGCTGAAATAGATGACTAAGAAAGAAAGAACTTATGTTGAAGATATGGACAGGGGCATTTATGATATTAAAAATGCTTTTGAATATAGATATAAAACGAGCAAGGGTCTTAATGAAGAAATTGTAAGAGAGATTTCAGAAGAAAAAAATGAACCTAAGTGGATGCTTGATTACAGGTTAAAAGCTCTTGAAATTTTTAATAATTCTAAAAATCCTGTTTGGGGACCTGATCTTAGTGATGTTAATATTGAAGATATCACAACTTATATAAGACCTAAGGCTGATCTTTCTACTTCTTGGGAGGATTTGCCTGAAGATATAAGAAATACTTTTGATAAATTAGGTATACCTGAAGCTGAAAAGAAACAATTTTTATCTGGAGTAGGTGCCCAATATGATAGTGAAGTTGTTTACCATTCAATCCAAAAGTATTTGAGGGATCAAGGAGTTATTTATACTGATTTTGAATCGGGTTTAAGAGAATATCCAGAGATTGTTAAAAAATATTTTGGTACTTGTATAAAACCTGAACTTCATAGGTATGCAGCTCTTCATTATGCAGTTTGGAGTGGAGGCTCTTTTGTTTATGTGCCTGAGGGAGTCAATGTCGATATTCCCCTTCAATCCTATTTTAGATTGAACGCACCAGGAGCTGGTCAATTTGAACACACTTTGATTATTTTGGAAAAAAATTCTTACTGCCATTTTATTGAAGGCTGTTCTGCCCCTAGATATAATGTTGTAAATCTTCATGCTGGTGCTGTTGAACTTTTTGTGGCTGAAAATTCTACTTTGAGATATTCAACAATTGAAAACTGGTCTAGAAATATGTATAACTTAAACACTAAGAGGGCAATAGTTGAAAAGAATGGAAAAATCCAATGGATTTCCGGTTCTTTTGGCTCAAAGGTTTCTATGTTGTATCCGACTTCTGTTTTGAAAGGAGAAGGATCTACTAGCGAATTTACTGGTATTTCTTTTGCTGGTGCCGGTCAAAATCTTGACACAGGAGCTCAAGTTGTTCATTTAGCTCCCAATACAAATTCATTTATAGATACTAAATCAATTTCAAAAAATGGTGGAATTGCTGTTTATAGGGGATTGGTAGAATTTTCGGAAGATGCTAAAAATTCTAAAAATACTACTTCTTGTGAATCACTTATGCTTGATGAAGATTCACGTTCAGATACAATTCCTACAATACGTTTGAAAAATAGTGAAGTGGATGTTGGACACGAAGCTAAGATTGGAAAAATTTCTGATCAAGTTATATTTTATCTCATGACTAGGGGACTTTCAGAAGAAGATGCTAAACAGTTAGTAGTGAGGGGTTTTGCTGAACCTGTTGCTAAAGAACTTCCTATGGAATATGCTGTTGAAATGAATAATTTAATTAACTTGGAACTTGTGGGTTCAATTGGGTAGGTGAAAAGATGAAAATAAAAGGTAATGAACTTTCTTTTAAGACTTTTTCATGGATGAAGGTTAATGATTGTGAAATTCAAGTGCCAAAAATTGGTAAGGACCTTATTCCAATGGAATCTTCTGAAAAGTATGTTAGACATTTAAAGGAATTTGATAATTTAAAATATGGTATTTCACAAGAAGCCTTAGATCTTGTGAAAGAAGATATGAATTTATATAGAATTTATGAAACTATTAAGGGCGAAGATATAGTTTATAATCCTTGCTACTTTAAAACTGATGATGATAATCTAAATCTAGTTGATGTGCAAGATATTATTGCTCATGAAGGTTCAAAAATTAAAGTTTTCTTAGATTATTATTCTGAAGGAAAAAAGGAAAAATTTAGAAATACTCTTATAAGAATTTTAGCTGAAAAGGATACAGAAGTTTCTTTATTTGTGATTCAAAGAGAAGGCTCAGAAGCAAAATCTCTTGAATCAATTGGGATTTTTGCTCACGAAAATGCAAAAGTTAATTTGTGCCAATACCAATTGGGATGTGGAAAACTTTATACAAATTACAAATGCCTTTTAGATGGTAAAAAATCAGAAGCTCATGTAAATTCAGTTTATTTTGGTCAAGGAGAGGAAGAACTTAATTTATTTTATGAAATGACTCATAAGGGAGAAAAAACTACAAGTAGCATTTTGGTTAATGGTGCTTTAAAGGATAAGGCTTATAAAAATTTCAAGTCAAACCTTGACTTCTTGGAAGGATGTAATGATGCTGTTGGAAGCGAAGGAGAGTTTGCAGTCCTTCTTTCTGATGATGTTCATTCAATTTCTGTTCCCCTTATGTTATGTCATGAAGATGATGTAGAAGGAAATCACGCTTCTTCATCAGGAAAGATTGACCCACAAATTTTATTTTATATTATGTCAAGAGGATTTTCTTATGATGAAGCTGAAGCTTTGATCATTGAATCTAAGTTTTCTCAAGCTATAGATTTATTAGATAATGAAGAGCTTGAAGAAGAAGTTTGGCAATCAGTTAGAAAGATTTTGGTGAAATAAATGTTATCAAGGGAAGAAATTTTAGATATTAGAAAAGATTATCCTTTTTTAAATTTAAAAGTAAATGGGAAAAAAATTGTTTATTTGGACAATGCTGCCACTACTCAAAAGCCCCAAGTTATTATAGATAATATTGCAAAATTTTATAGGGGAGAAAATGGCAATCCTCACAGAGGTGCACATTACCTCGCTATGAAATCTACTGAAGTTTACGAGGGAGCTAGGGAAACTGTAAGAAAATTTATAAATGCAAAAAGTCCGAATGAAATAGTTTTTGTAAGAAATGCAACAGAAGCCTTAAATTTATTAGCTTATTCTTATGGACTTAATAATTTAAAAAAAGGTGATGAAATTTTAATTTCTATTATGGAACATCACTCAAATTTAGTACCCTGGCAAATGGTCGCTAAAAAGACTGGAGCAATTTTAAAATATCTTTACGTTGATAAAGATGGGCAAATTCCTTTTGAAGAAATTGAAAATAAGGTTAATAAAAATACCAAAATATTTTCTTGCACTCTTGCATCAAATGTATTAGGTACTGTACCTGATGCAAAAAAAATAATAAAATATGTTAGAAAAAATTCAGATGCTGTAATTATTTCTGATGGAGCTCAATATGTGCCTCATCACAAAATTGATGTCTGTGATTTGGATTGTGATTTTCTTGCTTTTTCAGGTCATAAAATGTATTCTGCTACAGGAATAGGTGTATTATATGGTAAAGAAGAACTTTTAAATTCTCTTAGTCCTTTCCTTAGTGGTGGAGATATGATTGAGTATGTTTATGAAGATAAATCAACATTTTTGAAATCGCCACAAAGGTTTGAAGCTGGAACTCAAAATGTTGAGGGAGCAGTTTCTTTAGCGGCTGCAATAAATTATGTAGAAAGCATTGGTCTTGAAAAAATTGATGAATACGAAAAATATCTGACAAAATATTGTTACGAAAAAATTTCAAAACTTGATTATCTAGATGTATATACTACACCTGATGAAAATAGAGCTCCTGTTATATCTTTTAATTTCAAACAAGCTCACCCTCATGATGTGGCATCTATCTTAGATAACTATGGAATTGCAGTAAGAAGTGGTCATCACTGTGCCCAAGTGTTGCATAGATTTTTAGGATGCAATTTTTCAGTAAGGGCATCATTTGCAATTTATAATACAGTTGAAGAAGTAGATTATTTTATTGAACATTTAGAAGACGTAAGGAGGATGTTGGGAATTGAATCTTAATCAAATTTATACTCAAATGGTTCTCGAACAATCAAAAAATAAGAGAAACAGAAGAGATTTAGATCATGCAACTCATAAAGAACTTGGACACAATCCTAGCTGTGGTGATGAAATAACTTTACAATTGGATGTCGAAGATGGAATAATTAAAGATATTTCATATACAGGTCAAGGGTGTGCAATTTCACAAGCATCAACTTCTATTATGTGTGATACAGTTAAGGGTCTAAAGGTTGAAGAAGCCATAGAACTTAGTAAAAAATTTATTGGCATGATAAAAGGACAAATTAGAGATGAGGAAGAACTCGAAGATTTGGGAGATGGCATGGCCTTTATAAATATAAGGAATATGCCAGCAAGAGTTAAATGTGCAGTGCTTTCTTGGTACACTTTAAAAGATATTTTAGAAAATGACAAGAGGGAAGGTAGTTTTACACCTTGAGGAGGGAAAAATGAAACTATCAACTAAAGGCAGATATGGACTTATGGCTATGTATAGATTGAGTCAAAATTCTGGCAAGGGTCCAATGTCCTTAAAAGATATTGCAGACATTGAAAATTTATCGGAAGCATATTTGGAGCAGTTATTTGCCCTTCTTAAAAAGAGAGGTTTAGTTATTTCTGTAAGAGGAGCAGGAGGAGGCTATGAGCTTGCCAAAGCTCCTAATGAAATTCATATAGGGGATATAATTAATGCGCTCGAAGGTGATATAAAACTTTCTTGTTGTGATACAAATAAAAGATTGGAATGTGCAAAAATTAATGGTTGTCCAACAAAGGACATATTGAAAGAATTACAGAGCAGAATGGAAGAAGTCATGGATTCCTTAACTCTAGCTGATATGTGAGGCGATTATTATTATTTATATGGATAATGCCGCTACAACTAAGATAAAAGATAAAGTGCTTGACGCAATGCTTCCCTATTTAAAGGAAAATTATGGCAATGCTTCAAGCATTTATTCCCTAGGACAAAAATCAAAGGCGGCAATTGAAAATTCAAGGGAAATAATAGCTAAAGCTTTAAAAGTTCAGTCAAAGGAAATATACTTCACGTCTGGAGGTTCTGAATCTGATAATTGGGCTTTAAAGGGAAGTTTAAAAAATAATAAAATAAATCATATAATAACTTCAAAAATTGAGCATGAAGCAATAATTAATTCCTGCAAATTCATTGAATCATGGGGAAATAAAGTTGATTATATTTCTGTTGACGGGGAAGGTTTTGTAAATTTAGAAGAATTACAAGAAAAAATAAAAGAAGATACAAATCTTGTTTCAATAATGTATGCAAATAATGAAGTTGGGACTATTGAACCTATTGATGAAATTATAAAAATATGTAATGATAAAGGTGTGCCTATTCATGTGGATGCTGTTCAGGCTCTTGGCTCATTAGAAATTGACTTATCAGATAAAAATATTGATATGATGAGTTTTTCAGGACATAAAATTGGAGCTCCCAAGGGAGTTGGTATTTTATATGTTAGAGATGGTTTTGAAATATCATCTTTTATCCATGGTGGTGAGCAAGAAAGAAGAAAAAGAGCATCGACAGAAAATGTAGCTTCTATTGTAGGACTTGGTTTAGCGGTAAAAGACGCAGTAAACAACTTGGAAGAGAGAAAAAAATATACAGAAAAATTAAGAGATTATTTTATAGAAAAACTTTTGAGCCTTCCGGGAGTTAAATTAAATGGTTCTCGTCAAAATAGGCTTTGTGGAAATATTAATATTTCTTTTTCTAACTTACAAAAACAAGTTCTTTTACCATTTCTTGACCTGCATGGTATTTGCGCTTCTCAAGGCTCTGCGTGTACTGCAGGTTCTTTGAAACCCTCCCATGTACTTTTGGCTATGGGAAAATCCCAAGAAGAGGCAAATAATCCTTTAAGACTTACTATTAATTATAATAATACTAAGGATGAAGTGGATTATGTCTTTGAAATTATAAAAGAAGCTGTTAATAAATTTAAAGTGGTGGTTTAATGATAGAACAAATTTCAGGAAATACAGGAAGATTTGTTGTCTATGCTATAGTTACTCTTTCTATTTTACTTTTGTCGCTGATGATTTATTATCTAATAAATATTGGAAATAGATTTATTGAGGGTGATAAGAGAATAAAAATAGATTTAAAGCTTATTATAAAAATATTTATAGCTATAGTCATCTTGTATTTAGTAACTATAATTTTTGAAAAATATACAATATTAGGCTATACCCTATGGTCTCTTATAATAGGAATAATTTTTGCCTATGTTATTGACCCTATAGTAAATTTTTTAGAAAGAAAGGGCATAAAAAGACCTTTTGGAGTAATTATTGTATATATAACAACATTAATAGTTTTTGCAATACTATTGGTAACAGTTATACCTAAAACTATAACAGAAATTACAAATTTGTTGGCATCTCTGCCACCAATGATAGACTCCATGTCTAGAGGATTGACTAAGTTTTTTTATAAGCTTGCTGAAGACTACAATATAAATTTACCACCATCATTTTTAAATATGCTTAGTGGCACTACTGATGGTGTGAGTAAATCTGCAAAGCTTGTGACAAATTCGCAAGATCCTTTGACAAATATGTTCAACTCTTTTTCTAATGCAATAACAAATATCCTAGACAGCGTGCAAAAATCTGCCTTAGATTCTTTAAGAAGCGTAGTTGTAAAATTATATGGTCTTGTTACATCAACATTAAAAATAGTTTTGGTTTTAATTTTCTCCTTCTATTTTTCTATCGGAAAAGAAAAGTATTTAAAATCTTTTAAAAAATCTATTCCCAACAAATATCGTGATGATGTTAATTATTTGGCGGTAAGAATCAATACATCTTTGCAACAATTTATTAGGGGAAGGCTCTTGCTTGCATTATTTGTTGGATTTTTGACTATGATATATCTATTGATTTTAAGAGTTGATTTTGCCATAGTAATTGGAATGATAACTTGTATAGCAGATATTATTCCCTATATAGGTCCATTTTTAGGATTTGTGCCTGCTGTCTTATTTGCATTTATGGATGCACCATTAAAGGCTCTTTGGGTTTCAATTTTATTCATCATTATACAGTGGGCAGAAAATAATATATTAGCTCCAAAACTTATAGGAGATTCAACAGGTTTAAATCCTTTAGCAGTTTTAATTTCCATAATAATTGGAGGAGGAATATTTGGCATTTGGGGAATGGTGGTTTCCGTTCCTTTGGTTTCTATAATTTTAATTTTGCTAGATTTTTTCAAATTAAAATACAATGAAAATAAAGTAGATTAGTTCTATATTAACTTTAAATTGAAATAATTTTAGTAAAGAACTATAAGATTTTATTTAAAGATTAGTAAAAGCTTCAAATTTATGGTGTAAGCACTATTTTTTGAAGCTTTTTTGTTATAATAATTTAGAGGTGAAATGATGAATTTAGAAAAAATGTTTGATAAATATGCAGATTTAGTGATTAAATGTGCTTTAAAGATAAAAGCTGGAGATATTCTTGTGATAAGAAGCCCTATAGAAGCATCTTTGCTTACTGAAAATCTTGTAAAGAAGGCTTATGAAGAAGGTGCTAAAAAAGTTCAAGTAGATTATAGTGATGAAAATATTACCAAGCTAAAATATACTTATGAAAGTGAGGAAACTTTAAGTCAAGTTCCTGAATTTTTAATAGAAAAAGAAAATTATTTTATAAATAAAAAAGCAAAATTTTTATCTATTACTGGGGGCAATCCTGAACTTTTTAAAGGGATTGATTCTTCAAAGATTAAAGCAGCAAATGTTGCAAATGGGATTGCCTTCAAAGATTTTTCCGAAAAATTAATGTCAAATTATACTTCATGGTGTGTAATAGGAGCTGCTACAAAGGCTTGGGCAGCAAAAGTTTTTCCTGATTTAGACGAGGATGAGGCAAAATTAAAATTATGGGAAGAAATATTTTATACAGTGAGATTATTCGATGATGATCCAGTTGAGTCTATGAATAAACATATAGAAAATTTGGATAAATATGCTGAGTTTCTAAATAAAAATAATTTTAGATACCTTCATTATAAGTCAAAAAAAGGTACAGACTTAATTGTTGAACTGCCCAAGGGCTATATATTTGTAGGATCAGAGGAAAAAAATTCTTTTGGAGAAGATTTTGTAGCCAATGTGCCAAGTGAAGAAGTTTTTTCCCTACCTCATAAGTATGGAGTAAATGGCATAGTATATAACACTAAACCTCTAAATCACAGTGGCGTTATAGTTGATAAGTTTTATTTAAAATTTAAAGACGGTAAAGTTATTGATTTTGATGCTGAAGTTGGACTTGATGAATTAAAAAATATTCTTAGCTGTGCAAAAGATTCTGATAGATTAGGAGAAGTTGCCCTAGTTCCATATGATTCTCCAATATCTAAGAGAAATATTTTATTTCTTAATACCCTCTACGATGAAAATGCCTCATGCCATTTTGCCTTGGGCAAGGCATACCCAACTTGCCTTAAAGGTGGAGAAAATATTGACGAAAAAGATTATGATAAATATGGCATAAATGATTCAATTGTCCATGTTGATTTTATGGTAGGAGATGAAAGCACACAAATAACTGGTCAAAGATGGGACGGAACCATTGTAAAAGTTTTTGAAAATGGAAATTTTGCCATATAAAAAATTAAAAATTTAATAAATTTCTATTGACCAGCTCATATAAAAATGATATCATTATGATATCAAAAATATGGGGTGATTTTTATGAAAGAAAAAATTTTGAAAAGAAAAAGTAATGGGTTTTTACTTTTGCTTGTCAATTTATTAGCTACAATATTTTCGACAGGAATGATAATTTATTTAGCAACAAAAGAAAAATATGTTTTAATGATTTTATTTGTTTTTATTTCTATTTTATCATTAATAAATTATGCAGGATTTAAGATGGTAGGTCCACAAGAAGCCATAGTTTTAACTTTGTTTGGTAAATATATCGGTTCTATAAAGTCAAATGGATTTTATTATGTCAATCCATTTGTAGTTTCAGTAAATCCTGCTGCAAAGACAAAATTAGGTCAAAGTGCAGATGTTGATAAAGAAAGTAAAAATTTACAAATTTTAACAAATTCAATTCCATATGCCCAACCGGTTAATAAAAAAATTTCCTTGAAAGTAATGACTCTTAGTAATTCACGTCAAAAAGTAAATGATGTTTTAGGAAATCCTGTTGAAATTGGAATAGCTGTTATGTGGAAGGTAGTTGATACTGCAAGTGCAGTATTCAACGTAGATAATTATAAGGAATACTTATCTCTTCAATGCGATGCGGCTTTGAGAGATAT